>Ga0209751_10000007_pt1 | contig 291730 bp, 291 predicted proteins | sample RifCSP13_1_FD_184019 | JGI IMG/M metagenome (GOLD analysis project Ga0209751, IMG submission 184019) | Soil microbial communities from Rifle, Colorado - Rifle CSP2_sed 13_1 (SPAdes) (version 2) | ecosystem: Environmental > Terrestrial > Deep subsurface > Rock core/Sediment | place: Rifle...
ACTTAATCATGAATTCGGTGAAGGAAAGGACGAGTGGACGAGTAAAGATGCTGTGAAATCCATTGAGAGAGAAGATTACGAATCGGGGCTTCAAGCCCAGCTTGATAACGGGGTACAAGTATTTTTTGTTGACAAAGAGACTTTTGGTCGGATTGACAAATCAGACGATCACGGAAACGCAATTCTTAGAACCTTAGAATCCGAAAATAAAGTTAGAAATATTAACCCCAAGGAAATCCCCCCATTAACTGGAAAGCATAGATAATTATTTTGAGTCTAGGTAGGCTTGGAGGATAAGAGTTGCGGAGTAGGCGTCTTCGAGCTCGCGACGCTTTTTTCTTTTGATTCCTGCCTTAATAGATAACTCTTGGGCTTCTTGAGTCGTGAGAGTTTCATCTTGGAAAAAAAGTGGCACACCCAATTTCTCTTCAAGCCTCTTTCCAAATTCCTTTGTTTCCTTGGCCATCTTCCCTTCTGATATTCCTATTACAACCTTTGATACTTTTGATACCCTTGATACTCTCGATACTTTGTTAATTGCTTCCTCGAGGGTGTTAAACCTGATAACAGAATGGGGTTCCGCAAACCTAGTTTCGGTATCACCAATCGCCAACCCTATCTTTTTCCTTCCGTAGTCAATTGCTAATATTCGCATTTGTTTGTTTAATAAAATCGCTTGAATCAGTTGTCGGAATAAGGCGCGCTCTCACAATTAATCTTTTTGGTTTCAAGGGGTGACCAGGAGGCGTACATGTAACGAGTGATAAATATGAATTTGCAGTATCCTGGGCAAGAATTTGAATATTTTCAGGCTTTACCTCAAACATACTTTCTACTTCGTATTTATATGAAATTCCGTCGTAATTCACATATACTTCGTCTCCCCTTTTAAGTTTTGGTAGAGTTGAAAATATTGAGAGATAATCTTTGGGATTAAAGAAGTACGGTAAAATAGAATGTCCAAAAATTACAGAGTTTCCAATCTTGCCCGGAACTTGTGTCCCGGGATACTGAATCAGACTGTCGGCTAAGTCTTCGCCGCCAATGGAAACAGTTGCACGGTAAATTCCAAGCGCGGGAATCGAAATTGTATAGTAAGTTACTTTATCCGAGGTAAACTTATCTGCCTCAGCTGCTTTCGGAAACCAGTTACTCGCCTTTGTATAATCCAAATTATTAAAAGTCGAGGACCCTTTGACTACCGGACTAATAAGCTCAGGGTATTTCATTCGCGATTCAATCTCATAAGAGGCAATTGGGTAAATTACGGAAACTAAAATTGTAACTCCGGAAATTCCCCAGATAACGGCGCAAATTCTGAGAATCTTCTTGTTCATTTTAATAACAATTGTCAAACGGTCTTTATTTTTCAGCTGCTATTTCAACTTCAATATGACCAGCGACACGAGGCAAGGTTCCTAAACGACCCGGGAATCTGGGTTTATTAAATGAAATTTCCGCTCTTGAAAAACCCGGAATTTCGCTTTTCAAATAACTCTCCACCACTTTGGGATATCTACCTACTAAATTATCTTTAACCACATCTGGGTCGACTGCAGGAAGAAGGTTGGCGCTAACTATTAACCTCAAATCATGAACCCCTTTTTCTTCACCAAGATAGTCGAATTCTAAATCAACCTGCTCACTTCTTAAGACAAATCCGTCAGGTATTTTATCCTCAAGTTGTTTTTTTGAAAGTTCAAATAAATCGTCTTTCTTAAGTGCAATCCCTTGGGCAGAAATGGTTAAAGAGAGTTTTAGTGTCGAAGCTTCGTCCCCGATTTTATTGCTAAACGACTTTGCCGACGGCGTTGCGGTAAGCGTTTCTTCTATGAAGAGTGTGTCGCTATCTAAATTCTTAAAAAACTCCTCAGAAGTCTTTTCTTGTAACTCGTTAACCAAATCTTGTTCAAGATTTTCCTGGTCTTCTTTTGATACCGCACTAATATCGCGACTCGTACCACCTGAAAAAGAAGACTCACTTTTAGCCTCAATATCGCTGGTTGAATAATTTTGTACGCTAAAGTTGGTTTCACTGGTAAGATTATATTGTGCGCCAATATCTTGGGCAGTTACCGCTGCCTTTGTTGTACCAGGAGTAGATGCACTGCCGCTCGCAACTGTAACGCTGGAATCTAGTGTAAACCCTAAATTATTTGGCCCTATTATAACGGTGTCGGCAGGTAAGCTAATTTCACTACCCACACGATAAAGGGTCACTTCTCCTTTTGCTTTTTCTCCTACTGTTTTAGTACCGGTTGTTGATTTTGTTTTATCTCCGTTTACAGTTGTTGCCAAAACTTCTCCCGGCAAAATTTTATCCGAGAAATTGGCGATTTCTAATCTCGGATCAACGCTAATATCTACCCTCTCTTCGAGCTTTTTAGTCGAAAGATAAATTGTTACTGTAGCCTTTGGATAAAACCACCAGAAAGCAAAAAAACCAACTATTACAAGAACTAAAAAAGCTATTCCGAATGTAAAAGATTTTGCGCCTACACTTGCTAACTTTTTTCGACCCGTGACTTTAAACTTTCCCTCTATTTTTTCTTTAAGAAAATTAAATACTCCTCTTTCCTTTCCAATCCTCACAATTTCCTCATCGGAAGCCGTTCTGGGTGTACTTTGGGGAACCTGTTCATCTTCGGCAACGGTTGCCTCTTTTTCTTGAGGAGGCGCTTCCGCAATATCTTGACCAACGGCAAAACCAAAATCTTGTGGATTAATTTCATCGCTCGCTACTAAATTTTGGCTTCCTTCGCCTTCTATCTGGTCTTTTTCCTCTTTAAGCTCAAAAACCCTGGTTACGTCAGCAAGCTCAGATGCACCAGCTAGTGAAACTGCATTGATTTTCTTTTTTGGACTAAAAGTTTCTATTTTTGGGGTATGCAAAAACTTTACCTTAGAAACATCATCCCAATTTGCTTTTAATAAAGACTGTTTGACCTCCTCGAGTTCCTCTTCTTTTCCATCATAAAGAATAATGCGAGATGGTAGTGCGTTAGCATCTGAAAATCTAGTCAATCCTTCTACCACATCGTCAACTATGGATAAGCTTCTTGCAACTTGTGAAGTTCCCATCATTTTCCCAAGTTTAAAGACAGTTATTTCTAACTCTTCTTTTGAAAGTCCCAAAATACATGCGTTTAAGGGACTGCCCTCTTCGCTTTTAATAAAATGGGAAATTGCTTCTGGAAGAACAACAAATCCTACAGGAGTAAGTGAGAGCTTTGTGCATATTTCTTTTATCTTATCAATGTGTTTTTCGCTTATTTCACCTTCTGAAACCCAGCTAGCAACTACTCCAAAAACTGCATTCGTTGGCTCCTTCTCATCCTCGGGGAAATTTTGCAAGGAAGAAGAAAGTACACTGTCTACTGCCGAAACTAACTCCGAAGGCTCTCCCCAAGCCATGGGCGAGGAAAAAGACATAATCTGAGTCGCGTCTTCATGAACTCTCCAAACACCAGCTTGTACCCAACCAGGCTCAATTGCTATCGCCCAAAAATACTCTCTAGCTTCATCGTTTTTAGAGGACAGGATATCTTTAATTGACATCGTAGTTTAACTCAAAACTCATTTGAACTATTAGCTAATTGCTGCGTATATGCGTAGCAAGCCTGCGCCAATTTTCTCTTGCTTTTTAATTCTAACACGGCCAACTTCACTGGTATTTTTAACATGAGGACCACCACAAAATTCCTGACTGAAGGGAGGTCCTGAGGAAGCCGTTGGATTTCCGATTGTGTAGACTTTTACTGTATCTGCATATTTTTCATTAAACGCATGTATTGCTCCTGTTTTTAAAGCTTCATCTTTAGGCATAACTTTAAAACTAACAGGTAAATCTTTTGCGATAACATCGTTTATCAAATCTTCCACTTTCTTCAATTCTTCTTCAGTAAGTTTTTGTGGGTGTGGAAAATCAAAGCGGGTACGTTCCTTCGTAATATTTTGTCCTCTCTGAACAACGTGGTCCCCTAAAACTTTCCTCAAAGATGCTAAAAGCAAATGCGTAGCGGTATGAAGTCTTATAACGTCAGGAGAATTGTCTGCTAATCCCCCTTTAAAAACCCCCGCCGATGTAGTTCGCGATGTATCTTGATGTTCTTTTTTGTAACTCTCGAATTCAGATATAATTCGTTTTCTTTTATCCATGCTAAAATTCTCTACTCTTTGAGTTAAATAATCTAAAACGAACTCCAGAGGCAAACCTTCTGTTTGGTATAAATCAAATATAAACCTACCATTAATTTTCTCCGTTTCTGTATTAGTTATGATTTTCATACCTCTTTCTAAAGCATTTACGTATTTTTTTCCTTCTGCTTTTATAACATCTTTCTCGCTCCTTCCAAACTTAATACCATTATTCGTAGAATAAGTTTCAACGGACTTTATTAACGCCCCAGCGATATCAATAACACCACCAAGAAACATTATGTGCATAATACTTCTTCGTAAGAGTTTCCTAAGCACATACCCCTGGGTTTTATTACTAGGAATAACACCATCGGATAATAATACCGATGATGCTCTCAAATGATCGGCAATAATACGCATAGATATCTCGTTCCCTTTATATGTTTTCCTAGAACTTTTCTCTAACACTCCAATTATTGGTTCAAATAGATCTATCTGAAATATATCGGGGTCATTATTCATTGCCGCAGTAATTCTTTCCAATCCTCCTCCAAAATCAACATTTTTATTAGGTAATTCTTCCAACGTGTTTGTGTCAACTTTTTTATACTGAATAAAAACGGAGTTGCCTATTTCTAAAAATCTTCCACAACCGCAATTTGGATGGCACTCGCGACCAAACTTCAGGTTGTGTCTAACTTGAGTAAACTCAAAAAAGACTTCCGAGTCAGACCCTCCAATCTCACCAACCGGCATATCTGCTGGAGTTCCACTACGACTCCACCAATTTTTTTCAACGCCGTAGTATAAAATCTTTTCTTCAGGAATTCCCAAACTTTTCCAGGTTACGGCAGACTCCTCATCTTTTGGTACTTGGTCGTTTCCTTCAAAAACCGACACCCACAACTTCTCACACGGTAAGCCTAAATCCTTTGTCAAAAACTCATAAAACCAAGCTAATTGATCTTTCTTGAAATAATCACCCAAAGACCAGTTTCCCAACATTTCGAAAAAGGTTGTATGGCTACTATCTCCTACTTCATCAATATCTTGAAGTCGTATCGAGGGCTGAGAGTTTACGAGCCGTTTCCCTTCAGGGTGCGGTTCACCCATCAAATAAGGAACAAGAGGCTGCATGCCTGAGGAGGTAAAAAGTGTAGTTGGATCGTTTTCCAAGACCAGAGGAGCAGGCGGTATTTCTTTATGATTTCTTGGGCTAGATTTGAAAAATTCAATATATTTTTTCCTAATTTCGTTTGCCTTCATCCTGCTTGAATTATATCTAGAATACAGCTTGTTATCTAGATTTTAGGAGAATCGGTAAAAATTTGATTCTAAACCCTTGATGGGGGTGGTTCTTGGAAATTTCCTTGCATACGCGTCTGGCTTTTTTTCTTCCTTTTAAAAAGCTCCAATATCCCGGTTAATTTTTCGGGCCTAATTAAACCTCCGCCTAAAATCGAATCCTCCAAAATGCTGTTTAACCTTTTTATCGCGCGCCTTATGTCTGTGAATATCAAAATAACTTGGGCCCCGACAACCACAAGAAGAATTGTTAAGGTTACTATTACTATTACAAGTAGTGTTTGAATGCCATCCATAAGCCAAGCTTCGCTTGGAAGCTCTAAATCCAAAGCATCAAATCCCAAACAATTTGGATTTTGACATTTGAAATTTGGATTTACTGTGCGAGATCTACCTTAATATTACGACGCACAGTGGTCTCTTTTCCAGAACGAGAAATTGCTTTTACCTCAATTTCTTCGGTTCCCTCATAAATTTCGATTTCGGTGAAATACTTTCCGTCTTCCTCAACAATCACCGGTTGATTATTAACTTTCACCACAGCTTCCGGCTCAGTTATTCCAACAACTTCAAGAAGCGGGTGGGTTACAACTTCACCTTCTTTGGGTTTTACAACCTCCAAAGATGGCGGGGTAATAAAATCAATATATTGATATCCAATATAAGAGAAAATTATTAAGAAAAAGATTGCAATTGCCGCTAGGAAAGTTTGTTTCGGACTCCATATAAATTTATTCGCTACGTCTGGTTTTGGATTTATCCTAAGACTTTTGGGAGGATAATCCCGCCTTAACTTCGCAAGCGCAGTTTTTTTGTCTACTCTTAAAACGGAAGATAAGCTTCTTACAAATCCGTAAATAACAGGGTATTCCGGCAATTTATCCCAATTCTGCCTTTCGATTGCAACTATAAATTCCCTCTTTATCTTTGTTTCTTCCTCGAGTTTGGCAAAAGTTAGCTTCCTTTTAACGCGCGCTTCTTTTAAAACTTCCCCTACTGTCCTCATTTTTATTAAAACAAACTTGTTTATTATTGTTGTGATGCAAATATTTCATTCGCATTTTGTACAATAACCTCTCTTGCTTTTGAGCCATCTGCCGGCCCAACCACTCCTGCTGCTTCAAGTTGATCGAGTATTCTTGCAGCTCGGGCATATCCAATAGACAACCTTCTTTGTAAAAGTGAGGCGGAGGCTCTTTCGTATTGAACAACAACCTCCACCGCCTTTCGGAAAAACTCATCCAGGTCTTCATCTATTCCGGCAACCTGCGTTGTCCCGGGCTTGGGCATAGAAACAACTTCCTCAGTATATTGAGGCGGTACTCCCTGGTTTTTAAGAAAGCTTACAAGTTCCTTTATCTCCTTGTCTGATACATATGCCCCCTGGATTCTTACTGGTTTCGCTTGTTCTGGCGGTAAGTAAAGCATATCGCCGTGTCCTAAAAGTTTTTCTGCTCCTTGGGTGTCAAGTATGACTCTCGAATCTACCTGAGAGGCTACAGCAAAGGCAACCCTGCAAGGAATATTGGCCTTAATAAGGCCCGTAATAATATCAACACTTGGTCTTTGTGTCGAAAGGACCATGTGTATTCCTGTTGCTCTACTCATCTGAGCAATTCTTGTTATTGAATCCTCCACTTCTACGGGAGAAAAAAGCATAATATCAGCAAGCTCATCAACTATTAACACTATGTAAGGAAGCGCTTGGAAACCGCTCATTTCGTTATAACCGTCGATATTTCTTACCCCTGCTTGCGCAAATTGTTTATAGCGCCTATCCATTTCTGATAATATCCAACGCAGTGCCGAAACAATTTGTACAGGCTCAACAATTACAGGGGTCAGTAAGTGGGGAATACCGTTATATCCTGTAAGCTCTACGCGTTTTGGGTCGACCAAAATAAGTTTTACTTCGGATGGCGCTGCCCTAAAAAGCAAAGTTCCCAAGAAAGAGTTTATACCCACGCTTTTACCGCTCCCTGTCTGGCCTGCAATAAGAACGTGGGGCATTCGAGCTAAATCAGCAACAAGCGGATTTCCGGAAACATCCAGTCCCAAAGCCACCGTCAACTTTGATTGACTCCCCCCTATCGCGTCTGACTCCAACATCTTCCTTAGTGGAACAAACTCGGGACTTCTATTTGGTAGCTCAATTCCAACCAGCGATCGCCCCGGAATTGGCGCTTCAATTCTAATTGTTCCTGTTGGAGCAGCTAGGGCTAAAGCCAAGTCACGCTCAAGGGCAGTTATTTTTGAAAGCTTGGTTCCGAGCGCAACTTCCAATGCATATTGAGTAACGGCTGGGCCCATATTGACTTCGACAACTCTTGCGGTAATACCGAATGACTCAAGAGTTTTTTCTATTTGCGCCGCATTATCTTTTATGTCTCCTCTGTCTGCCTTTCCAGTTTTAGTTTCCGAAAATATAGTAATTGGAGGATATTTCCAGACCTTGTCCTCTCCTGGGACATTACTTACAAGCTTCGGTGCTAGCGCTACCTGCTCTCTGGGTTTAACCGGAAGCCTTTGGCTAATAGTGTCCGGGCTAGACCCGCCTGATACTTTGAGCTCTTTTTTACCTGACTGAGATCCTTTTTTAAGCTTCCCCTCACCGATGGTATAACCTTTAACTAAATTTATAAATGAAACAAAAAGTGCCAAAACTTGATCAATAGACGTGTTAAAAAGAATAATTAAACCGACCACCGTTGTTCCAAAAAGAACAATTATGGCACCTGCTGGTGTTATTAAAGTTGCCACCCCTCCCCAGGCAGACCTACCCAATTCTCCGGCTCGGCTTATAGAAAGAAGGGAAATGAAAAAAAGTAGTGCACCTACCAAAACGTTTGGTGCTGCAAGCGGGAGTTTTACTCTCGAAACCAAAAGACCGAATGTTAAAAAAATAAACGGAAGAAAAATTGTTGTCCAAGAAAATTGACTAATTAAAAGCTCATTTAACTTAGATAAAAGTAACCCCTGCCTAGAAAAAGAAACAATAACCAAAGCGGCTAGGGAAAAAAATACAATCTGGACAATAGAAAAAATAGTCGCAGGCTTAAGCTTTAACCTAAAAGCTTTTTTGTTTTTTATTCTTTTTTTGCGCTTTTTGGCCATGTTAATTAATTATACAGTAAAATTTGGAGTACTCGTGGAGACTACTCTTTCCTCTCACCTTCTATAGAAACTACTGCGGAACCCTCTTTAAGCTCGAACCTTATCGTAGAAACTCTAACTCCTGAATTTCTTTGCTGAAATTCGTAATTCAGTCCTTCTTCTAACGTTTCTGTCGGTTTCATTAATTTGCCATTTAAAAAAACTTTAGCCGCTTGGGCCTGAATTTTTTGGCTCAAAGATAGTTTACCCCGGGGTACAACCTTAATTTCAAGCTTCTTCTGGGCCAACTTTCCAATCTCGGTGGTTCTTCCGACAACGTAATTTATACTCAAATCTACCTCGAATGGTGCAGTAATTAATGAATTCGCCTCAAAAGACAATTCGTTTCTTTTGAGATTAAACGAGGTAATTGATGTTTCGCCCTTGACTACCTTTTGTTTAGAGAATAAACCGCCCATTGACCTCTGAAAAATTTCAGAAACCTCTTGCTCACTTAATTCTTTATTAAATTTTCCAGAAGATTTAATTTCAACTGCAATTTCGTCCAATAATGTCTTTTCAGGAATTACTTCGGTTTGTGGGCTTAAATCCTCCTTTTCAACTTCTTCAATTTCAGGCCCTTCAACTTTCACCGCTCCTTCAATAGCTTCTATTTCCGGTTCGGGTTGAGGTTCTGTTTCTTTCAATCCTTCATCCCCTTCAACCGTTTCACTTACTACAGGTACAGACTTTTCAGCCTCCATTTCTACTCGCTCTATTCGCTCTTTCTCCTCACCTGTTTCTTCTAATTCAACCGACTTCCCCACCTTCTGACGAAGCGCCTCAAGCTTTTTCCTTATATCCTCCTGCTCTTTTTCAAGCCTTTCATATCTATCCCATTCTTCAAATACTCCTGCATTTGAAGCTTGTTCTTTAAGATTTTTGAGCTGGTTCTCCAAATTTTCAATCTCTATTTCCGGTTCAGTAGCTTGTCTTTCTTCTGTAGGAGGTTTCTCTTTCTCTTCTTCAATTTCCTCCTTCACTTCAGGCTTCTTGCCTACTGGATAATCTTCCGGAATTCCCTTAACTGGCGTGTAACCTCTTCTTTCAGCAAGTTCGTGGTGAATTTCTAATCTTTTCGAAAAAATATCGGTATATGCTTGTAAAAGTTTAACTTTCTCTTCTAAAGAAGCTGTTTGTATAAATCCAGTAATATTATCTAAGTCGCGATTATATTTAAGGTAAATTTCAAATAAACTATCATTTTTATTAGCTGGCTTTTCAACCCCAATTCTTTCGTTTAAGTATTGATTAAAAAATCTGAGTCCAGATTCCTGTTCATTAAGAGCAATTCCTAAATTAGTTTCTTGTTTTTCCAATTTTAACTTTGCTGAAGTACTAAATACGCTTTTTCCATAAACTTTGCCAGTTTTTTCCTGTGCTTTAGCTCGGACAGCTTTTTCCTCAGCATCGTGATAATACTGCCATGCCTCATCAACATTCTTACCTCTGTCTTTTATCAACTCTTCAAAATATGGAATCAACATTCCTTCTTTAACTCTACCTTCCTCAAATAATTCCCGATTCAACTTTTGGTGCCTGGTTATCTCTAACCCTTTTTTCCGCTGAGAATTAATAACATCGGTTATTTTTTTTCTTGCACCACTATTAAAATCTGCCCCGTTTTCTATTAGTGGCGCATAGCCAACTCTAATTCCCCCGGAATTAACTACCTCCCGTATCACTTCTTTTCTATCTTTATTCCACCAATAAAGGAAGTGGCTTTCCTTTCCAGTTTTCGGATTTTGAACTTTAACTAGCTCAAAAAAATGAGCCTGGGGTCTCAAGTCAGAAGCTTTTATCTCTTCAGTTTTTTTCCTTTCTGCTACTACAGCCTCCTCTACCATGGGTTTATTATACCTTTTTGCTCATTCCAGGCATAAAAGTGACAAAAGTTTACCGAAGAATTGTTAAATTTAAACCTCTACTATTAAAGGAAGTATCATGGGGCGGCGACCTGTTTCTTTGTAGAAATATTTCTCAAGAAAATCTATTGTAATGTTTCTGGCAAACCCTTTATCAACTTTTCCTTTTCTTTCTATACTTCTTGCTAACAATCGACCGGCATTTATCAAAAATCCCTTCTTTTTCTTCTCAAAAACAAATCCTCGGCTTATTATTTCCGGAGTGTTAATCAACCTATTATTTTTTCTATCAATGGTAATTAGAACAATTGCTACACCTTCTTGGGCTAGAATTTGTCTATCTCTCAAAACAACATTTCCCACGTCTCCAATTCCTAATCCGTCCACCAAAACGTCCTTGACCGGAATTTTGCCCGCCTTCCTCGCAAAACCTTTTGAGAATTCAACTATCTCTCCAGGCATCAATTCAAAAACCCCATCGGATTTTGCACCCATACCCATCGCCAAATTGCGATATGCCCGCATGTGCCTCACAGTTCCGCCTATTGGGATATAATAGCGAGGAGAAACCAGTGCAAAAAGTGTTCTTATGTCTTCCTGGCTTCCGTGTCCGGAAACGTGCAGGTCCTCTTGTAAATCATAGTAATGGACATCGGCGTCAATTTCTATCAACCTATCAACAAGCAAATCCACATTTGCCTTTGAACCTGGCGGTGCCGGGTCTGAAGAAAAAATGACAGTGTCGTGTGCTTCTATGGAAAGTGTATCGTGCTCATCCATACAAACTCTGTACAAGGCACTGCCCGGTTGTCCGTAACTTCCAGATATAATATACATTCTTGCGTTTTTTGGAAACCTACCTATTTGTTTCTGGGGCACAACAACATCTGGGGCATATTTAAGAAACCCGAGATCTTTTGCAATTGTCGCTTTTGCTTCGGTTGAACGGCCTATAAAGGCAACTTTTCTTCTAAGTTTCGCTGCTACATTTATGGCTTGCTGCATTCTGGAGATATTAGAAGATATAGTTGTGAAATAAATCTGGCCAGTCGCGTGTCTTGCAATATTTTCAATTCTTCCTTCTATTTGTTTTTCGCTTTCCGTATAACCGGGAGTCGTTGCCCCTAAGCAATCTGAAGCAACAGCCAACACCCCTCCTTTTGCCAATAGAGCTGCTTTCCCGATATCAAAAGGCTTTTCGTCAACCGGAGTCCAATCAAATTTATAGTCGGCAACATGGAAAATTTTACCTTCAGGAGTTTCAATTACATAACCAACTCCTCCAGGTACAGAATGAGATACTCTAAAAGGAGTAATTTTGAAACTTCCGAGGGTAATAACGTCACGATCTGAATCAAAAACCCGCAAATCTACCCCTTTAACCCTCTGGTCAGCTAGCTTTTCATCTATAAATCCCGCAACAAGCTTGGTAGCATACACTGGAACTCTAACATCTCTGAGTAAAAAAGGCAGTGCTCCTAAATGATCCTCGTGTCCGTGAGAAATCAAAATTCCTTTTAGTTTACTCTGATTTTCTTTAATATAATCGAAATCAGGAATAACCAAGTCAACTCCATACATATCTGTTTCAGGAAAGCCCACTCCGCAGTCAACCACGATTATTTCTTTTGTATTATTCCTGCCGGAAATATATTCATATACATAGAAATTTTCAGTTACTGCTGTAGTTCCCGATAGGGCTATAAATCTTAAAGACATATTAGACTAATTGCATCTGCTCCACTTTGCTTTGTTCTTTAACCTTTTCTTCCTCGATTTTCTTCATTGCTTCTGGCACTTTCTTAAAATCTTCATAAAGGGCGTATTTCATCTCTTCCCTTCTTAATCCTGCAGCAGGGTGATACATCGGAATAACTATAATCTCTTTTCCTTTCCAGTTTACAACGTAAGGCTTTCCGTGAACAGAGGTTATTTTAACTCCCGGCAAAAACTTTCCCATTGAAAACCTTCCTAGTGTAACTATGACAGTGGGTTTTATTAATTCTATTAACCTATCTATATAAGGTTGGAAAGCAGAAATTTCTTCGGGGGAGGGGTCTCTGTTTTCTGGCGGGCGATAACAGATAACATTAGATATAAAAACGTCTTCTCTTGGTAGTTTAATAGATAAAAGCAGTTGATCTAAAAATTTACCTGCTGCGCCAACAAATGGCCTTCCTTCTTTGTCCTCATGGTATCCTGGAGCTTCGCCAATAAACATAACACCCGCACTTAGATTTCCCTCTCCTAAAACGAGATTAGTCGCACCTTTTCGCAACGGAAGATCTTGGTCTCTGCGCATTTCCTTTATTAAATCATTAAGTATTTGCTTTTTATCCATATGCGTAGCATGTAGACAAGCTCTGCTTATCCCGAAGGGTCAAGCTCTGCTTATCCATACCTCGAGGATTTTTAATTAACTCCAGAATACTTACTTTGGAAGGAACTCTTTAACGTTTTCGCTAGTTATCTTAAAATTAACACCCTTTTCACCTACCATTTTTCTTGCGATTTTTCTGACAATACCTTGTATTGTTCTCTCTAAAGTCCTTGTGCCTGCGTCAAAACCTAAAGGGCGCACTATTTGCGCCCAAACCTGATCATCGATATCTATTGTACCTTCGGGAATTCCTGACATTTTTAAAACCTTGGGTAACATATAATTCTTTCCGATTGTAATTTTTTCTGCATCTGAATAGGAAGGCATCTCTATAGGCTCAATCCTGTCTAAAACTGCCGTTGCAATGCTATGAGTATTATTGGCTGTTGTTATAAATAAAACTTCTGATAAATCAAAAGGAAAGTCTATATAATGATCAACAAATGCGCTGTTTTGCTCTGGGTCTAAAAGCTCAACCAAAACACCCATGATAGAAGACCTACCTTCCTCTGTCACCCTATCTACCTCGTCTAAAAGAATAACCGAGTTTTTACTCTGAGTCGTTCGAAGCGCTTTTATTATTTTGCCGGGTTCGGCCTCTGGTTTCATTCTGGATTGCCCTCTTAAATCAAGCGGATCCCCCATTCCACCAAAAGGAATTCGAGCAAACTTTCTATCCAAGGTTTCTGCAATTGATGCTGCAATCGTAGTCTTTCCGGTTCCAACCAAACCTACAAAACAAAGAATGGGTGCGCGCATTATTTCATCTTTTTGACCTTTATCTTGGTTTAATTTCATTACAGAAATATATTCCAGTATCCTATCTTTAATTTCGCCTAAACCGTGATGGTTTTTATCCAATATACTCCTCGCGTGTTCAACGTCTAGATTGTCTTTTGTCCTTATATTCCAGGGAAGAGAAACTATCCAATCAATATATCTATTTATCCTGTCAAATTCTGGCAAAAAAGTAGGGGAGTCTGTAAGCTTTGATAGCTGGTCAAGTCGAATGAGAACATTTGATCTCAACTCATTTGGTAAATCAGTTTTTTCAACTTGATCTGTTAGAACTTTTATCTCTCGTCCTGCGGCATCCATGAAATAAACTCAAAATTCAAATGTCAAAAGTCAAAACTAATATATACGAAAAAATTAAACTCCCTAAGATTTTAGTTTTAAGCTGTAGTTTTGAGTTCTACGCTTTGAGCTTTGAGTTAGATTATTATTACTTTAGCATGAAATGCCAAGCTCTGCTCATCACAAAAGGGCCACGAAGTATATAATATAGATAAAAATCAGGAGAAGTCCTTCTTGTCTAAAAGTCTGCTTGTGGGAAAGTGAGGACCGCTTCTTCTCTCATATCGCGTCCCGCCTCTATCCCTTTGGCCAAATTGCCTTTGACGTTCCCTTGGGAATCGATCGCTGCCCTCTCTTCTTGCATTTCTTTTTTCTCTCTCCTTTTCTTTTTCCAAGATCATAGACAAATTAATTCTCCCCATGTCGTCAAGCTCTTTTACTCTTACTTTTATCTTATCTCCAAGCGCCACCAATCTTTTGGGATCTTCAACATAATCCAAAGACATATCCGATACGTGAACTAGACCACTTTTTCCAGGCAAAATTTCTACAAAAGCCCCATATTGTTCTATCCTTTTTACCTCTCCTTCATAAATCTCATCAGGCATAACCTCTTTTACCAATGCTTCTACCTTTTCAACTGCAGCACTTAGATTGGCACCTTCCATTGCCGATATAAAGACTGACCCATCCTCTTCAACGTCTACCTGCGCACCGGTTTCTGCAATTATGCCTCTTATCGTCTTTCCCCCTGGCCCAATTAGCTCACCAATCTTATCTTGAGGAATATTAATCACTTTAATCTTGGGTGCGTATTTAGAGACCGAGACATTAGCCTTGGCAATTCGCAAGTTCATTACTTTCAAAATTTCTGTCTTCGCATCTTGCGCCTTTGCAAAAGCAGCTTTAAGTATCGGGAGGGTTAAATTTAATGTCTTTACGTCAAGCTGAAGTGCAGTAATTCCATCTTTGGTTCCGGCTATTTTAAAATCCATGTCACCGCTGACATCTTCGATGCCAACTATGTCTGTTAATACAGAAAACTTCTTCTCGCTTTCCACCACCAATCCCATGGCAATTCCGGCAACAGGAGATTTAATGGGAACCCCTGCGTCCATTAAAGATAGTGAGGAGCCGCAAGTTGCGGCCATTGATGTGGATCCATTAGAAGATAAAATTTCCGAAACCACTAAAATTGTATAAGGAAATTCTTCCTTTGAAGGTATCACAGGCAGTAGCGCACGCTCTGCTAGTGCACCGTGGCCGATCTCGCGCCTTGATGGATAGCCTATTCTGCCTACCTCTCCCGTAGAATATGGAGGCATAGCGTAATGGTGGATATATCGTTTAGTTTCCTCCCCAACTGCGGTCTCTATAAATTGTTCTAGCGAGGGTGCTCCAAGAGTGGTTATCGTTAAAGCCTGAGTCTCACCTCTTTTAAAAATTGCGGAACCGTGGGTTCTGGGAAGTACTCCTATATCCGCCGAGAGTTCTCTTATTTCATCTAATTTCCTTCCATCAGGCCGCTTTCCTGCCAAAATTATCTCTCTCACACCACTTGCGAAAAGCTCTTCAAAAAATGCTATTGATTCTTTGACTTCCTTGCCCTCAAAGTTATCAGCTACTGCACTACGAACAGTATTATAGCTTTCATATCCTTCTTTTTTCGTGGCCATATTCTTAATTAAATCGGTAATTTTCCCTTTGGTTAACTCTTTTACCTTTTTTTCTAATGCTAAATTCTTCTTGGGTTTATCTACTTTTTCTTTGGAAACACCAGCAGCCTTTACAAAATCGGAAATAAGTTTATTTACCTTCTTAGCTTCGTTTTGGGCTTGGGTAATGCCGGAAACTATTACCTTTTCTGAAACCTCATAAGATGACTCTTCAATCATAATGACCGCTTCGTTTGTAGAAGAGACAATAAGTTCCATCTCGCTTTTTTTAAGTTCGGCCTCTGTCGGATTTGTGATTAATTTAGAATCTAGATAACCTATCTTTATCATTCCGACAGGTCCATTCCAGGGAATTGGTGATATAGAAAGCGCAGCCGATACGCAACAACCTGCAACTACATCGGGTGTATTTTGTAAATCAACAGATAAAACTGTAATAATCACCTGTACTTCCTTTTTATAATCTTTTGGGAAAAGGGGACGAATTGTCCTATCGATTAGTCTTGCCGTTAATATTTCGTCGTCGGTTGGTCTTCCTTCTCTTTTGACCCACCTCGAGCCCTTTATCTTGCCTCCTGCGTATAGTTTCTCCATATACTCAACTGTCAGAGGAAAATAGCCCTTGTCCTCAATAATGGGAGCGGAAACAACAGTCGCCAGTACCACAGTCTCGCCATATGATGCGATAACCGCGCCACCTGCTTGGGCTGCAATATGACCGGTTGAGAGGGTCAAGGTTCTACCCCCAAGTTCAATTGATTTTTCAATCTTTTTCATGAAATGAAAATGTCAAACTTGTTTATCTTTTTCATTTTTACTAAAACAAACTTGTTTAATTCGTAAGAATCAAACTTGTTTATTTTTACTAAAACAAACTTGTTTATTCTTACTTTGAAGTAATAGTTAACTACTTCTCTAACTTCAACTCTTTAATGAGGTTTTTATATCTTTCCTCGTCTTTCTTCTTTAGATAATTCAAAAGCCTTCTTCTTTTGGCCACCATAGATAATAGCCCGCGTCTTGAGTGAACATCTTTCTTGTGGTCTTTGAGATGTTTAGCAAGTTTATTAATTTGTTCTGATAGAAGTGCAATCTGTACTTCTGGAGAACCCGTATCGCCTTTTTCGCGAGCAAACTTTTTAATTATTTTCTGTTTATCCTGACTTGTTAAAGCCATACCTTAATTATGTTAAACAAAGTAAATCCTGAGCGACTCAAAGGAGTCAAAGGAAAAACCTAGTCTACATCAGGGAATAATAACATAACGAAATTTTAAATTCAAAAGTCAATTATTTTTTAATTATTAACTCTAAACTTTTAACTAACCGAAGTTCCTTTGTAAATTTTAGGTTGTAACCAATCTTTGGGAGCATCTTTTGAATCTTGTCTTTTTACTTCAGTCGCTTGAGGAAACCTTGCAGGTGGCGGACTCCCTGGCATACTTTTTCTTTGTACAAAGGGCGCATGGTTCAATCTTTGACCTCCGGCACGCATTAGATCGGCAAAAATCTGAAAAGTTTCGCTCGTTACATCGCTTGAGGAAAACTTATTTGATCCCTCTTCTATTCCCATTACAAGGTTTGTTGCAATATCGCTATCCATCTTTAAGGCACTTTCTTTTATTAAACCAGCTACCAGTTCTGAAACTGATGATGCGGGCCGCGCAAGTGAAATTACACTTTTACCGGGCGAGGTGCTTAGGGGTCTTGGACCTATATGAACCAACTTTACACCTGCTAAATCTGAGGATGACAAAACTGGAAAATGAATATCATTTAACCCTCCAACGAGGATTGCCGTGTCTGCCGATATCCCGGAGTACGATAGCTGGGCCTGTTCCTTTAAGGGAGCAGATACGCCTGGTTTTGGTATCACAGAAAGTCGAAATTCTGAGTTTTCTATATCGTAACTTACCCTCTCAATATCGGAGGCTTTATAATCAGAAAATTTGATAATCAAATTTTTATTCCCAAGCTCTTGGGTTATTTTATTGACCCCAACCAAGCGGTTGAACTCGACAATCATGGGGGAGGGCGAAGTAATTGCAGCTTCTTTATCCTGCCTTATGGCTAAATATAATGCCAATCCTGCCGCGACTTGATCAAAGTAAGGCTTTGTTGGCAATAAAATTAAAACTGATTTACTAGAATCGATAATTGATTTCAGTGAATTTTCCATAATATGTTTCGCGCTTAGGTTTATCTAATGACCGATAGTATCACATCTCCTACCCTAAAATCAAGCTGAGGTGTAAAGATTATCCCGAATTCTTCACCAGTTTCGGCCTTATCAATATTATTTTTATCTTTTTTCATTGAGATTGCCCTAGCTTCACCCACCAACTTTTTAGATCTTGTTATTTCAAAATTGTCAGATCTGGCTATTCTTCCCTTCACTACCTTACAGCCTGCAACAAGCTTATCGTTAAACGGAAATGATGCAACTATTTCTGCTTCACCCAGAATTTTTTCTTTCCCCCCGGCTATTAGCTCTTCAAGCCTCTCAAAAAGCTTGTATATAACCTCAAATCTTTCAATTTTAACACCCTCTTCCTCTGCGAGTTTAGCGACAGAAGGGCTAACTTTTGATTCAAATGCAAAAATACGCGGTGGGTGGGATTCATCTACCATACTTGACGACTTTGCAGTAAACACATCGCCTTCGATTATGTCACCAAGAGTCGAGGCGACTACCGAAATATTATCCGGAAGGTTTGCTATCAAATCACGAAGGGCACCTGTGCTTTTTGCTTTTATAACTACCGGAATTTGTCCTTTTTCCTGCTTTCGAGAAACCCGTATCTTGTCATTCTCCAAAACTCCCGAAACTCCTCCTTCCGCTTTAATTATTTTTGCTCCAATTGAAGGAAGTTTATTAAATCCTAATATCGAAACCGGATATCCAGGGCCAACCACATTTACCGGTTTGCCCAAAGAGTCAAAAAGTCCCCGAACTTTTGCCTTTGAGTCTTGGGCAGAAATCTCCATTCCGACACCTATAGTTCCGTTGGTTATAACCGCTGATACAATTGGCCCCCTTTTGTCCTTGCTGGTCTCAATTACTACTCCTTGAAGCTCACCTTCCGCATCCCCCGCAATTCCTTTTACTTCTGAAACTAAAATAATCATCTCTAAAAGCTCCTTTATTCCCTTTTGAGATTTGGAAGATAATTCTACTTGGGGAACGTCGCCTCCATGACCTTCAAAAGAAACCCCAATACTCTCAAGTTGACCTTTTGCCTTTTCGACATTCGCCTGTGGCAAGTCAATTTTTGATAATGCTACGATAAATGGAATTTGAGCTTCTTTGATGTAACCCAGTGCTTCTTTGGTTTGAGGTTTGACTCCGTCATCGGAAGCGACAACAAGTACTGCAATGTCAGCAGTCTTTGCTCCCTGAGAGCGCATTTGGGAAAATGCAGCGTGGCCCGGAGTATCAATAAATGTTATCTTTTTCCCCTCGGGAGTGACCACCAGTGATGCTCCGATGCTTTGAGTAATTCCGCCTTTCTCCTTGGCGGCTAAGTTAGTTTTTCTTATCGTATCAAGAAGAGTCGTTTTTCCATGATCTACGTGACCCAAGACAGTGACTATTGGCGGCCTTAAATTTCCAGTAAGACTTGTTTTTTTCTTCATGATAAATTAATTTTCTAAGTGGAATTTCCATGCTCACTTAGTACTTTTTTCCTCGGTATCTTTTTCTATTTTCTTTTTTTTAGACTTTAACTTAGACTCTTCACTCTTCTTCTCCTTCTTCGTCTTCGACATCTTTGTTTGCTTTGTTTTAGATTTAGACTTTAATTTGGGTTCTTCCACTTTTCCCTTCGGAGTGGTCTTTGGTTCTGCCTCTGGCCCGGAGGGAGAATCTCCGACTCGGGGAGTTGTTCCCGGAATTCCCACCACTTCAATTTTCCAGCCAGTAAGTTTTGCAGCCAAGCGGGCATTTTGCCCATCGCGGCCTATGGCCATAGAGAGCTGGTCTTCGGGCGCCATAACCGTAGCAATCTTTAACTCGTCGTTAAAAATTACACTTAAACCCTCAGCAGGCGACAATGAGGCTTTAATCAAGTCCCCTACATTTTCACTCCAAGGAACAATATCCACTCTCTCTCCGCCGAGTTCATTAGTAACTGCCTGAACGCGAACTCCCTTTTGACCTACACATGAGCCTACGGGATCAACACCGCTCTGATTTGAAAAAACCGCAATCTTAGTCCTCACGCCGGGTTCTCTAGAAATTGCTTTCACCTCAACCGAACCCGACGACATCTCGGGGACTTCCCTGGTAAATAGCTTCTTAACAAACTCGGGATCAGCCCGTGATAAAATTATAAGCTTTCCCTTTGGAGTTTCTGTTATCGCCTTAAGAAGAAATGACATTCGCTGATTCGGGTTAAGACGCTCATTTGGCGCACGTTCTTCGGCGGGCATTAACCCTTCTGTTCTTCCCAAATCTACACGTACGTCCGGACCGTCAAAGCGCAAAATCATACCTGAGATGAGTGAACCAGTACGACCTGAAAACTCACCCATTATTGCATCTTTTTCAGCTTCACGAATTTTTTGGTGAATTACTTGCTTGGCAGTTTGGGCTGCAATACGTCCAAACCCTGGAGGAGTAACGTCTTTCTTTTTTTTCTCTTTTCCTTCGGGCCAAGAGAAAATCTTTGCTTCTCCGTTCGTAGGATTGAGTACAACATCAAATTCAAGTTCCTCTGTATCCTCTCCGCGCTCTTTTGCATCACGACGGTAGGCTGCAACTATTGCTTGTTTGATAGTTTCCAAAATCACACTGGCATCCAAGCCTCTCTCCGAGGCTATTGCTCTAAGTGCTTGTGCAAACTCTGTTCTAGGTAAACCTCCCATATTTCGCTTCGCGAAAGGTAAATGGTCAATGGTAAATGGTAAATGATTCTTTTACCTTTTACTCTCTTGCCTTTTACCTTTTTTAATAAAAAAGGCGGGCACCAGTCCCACCTCCTAAAAATTCGAAACCCGAAATTATAAGCAAAGCTTGCGGCTTCGCCGTAAACTATTTTACTTTAGTTGATTTTATAAGTCAAACTTGGTATAATCCGTGAAATCATGGGAAAAGAATCTTTAATTGGAAGGGCAGAGCAATATCTTGTAAAAACTGCGGATGTGTTAAGAGCTGAAGCTCGCCACCAGGAAGGAGCAAAACGGATGCTGACGATCGCGACTGTGAGTGGAACCAGGGCAGTCGCTAGTGAAATCTTAAAGCCACTTAGGCAAGTTGAAGAAAAACTTAGGGGCATCAATTAGAAACTAAACGAGCACAAAAATCGTAACTAAAAATGAACGATGAAATATCTCCCGAAATATCTCCGGGTACAAAAAGCTTAAGAGAAAAACTTCTGGATGCCTCAACTAGTTGGGAAGTTCAATCTCGAACAATACGAGAGGAAGCGAGTCGAGAGATCAAGCGAATACACCGAAATTTGTCCAGTGAACCTGACCCTACCACGAGACTAATGTTTTTAGCATCGAGTGCGGCGGCCAGGGCTATAATAGACACATTTATAGTCTCTCCACTTTCAGTCTCTGAACGCTTCGCCGGCAAAGTTAGGAAGATTTTGTCGCCAGCAAAGCAACCCGATTAAACTCAATAATTAAGAATGGATAAAATATTGGATGACATTGCTTCGATAGGTAAACTAACCGAGAAGGAAAAGTCTACATTCAAGGAAAACTTTTATAAGGTTCTCGTAGCAAAAATTCTACAGGCTATCATTACTGTCGATATAAAAGAATATGAACGACTAAACTCTGCTCTCGCTGATACTACCCCAAATGAAGAAAGCATAAAAAAAGTCTTAAGTGAAATTAATGAGAATCAAGTGATCAAACAAAAGATAGACCAATCCATTGATGAGGTCTTATCAGAACTTGTTACTAACCTAGATCAGTCAGCTACTGTAGAACAAAAACAACAAATCCTATCTTCTCTATCCGCTTAAAAGTTTCCTGAGGTTATTTAGCTTTAATTAAAAGCATAGGCCGTAACGACCTAAATGACTCATTGGGCATTGTTACTGCAGATCCATCCATTAATAGTCTCACGCCATCAATCTTAGTATCAACAACCAAGTATCTTTGACTTCCATCCTTATCAACAACAATCTGTGATCCTGATTCAGACTTCATTGCCTCTTCCTCGGGCACTCGTGGCAAAGAAGGATCCCGTGCTATTGACGACAAGGTCCTGGAGTTAACCGGAATAGTTCCTCTACTAGTTTCAACTTTTGCACCGAATTTCCTCAAAAAATCATCAGCAAATCTCGCCTCGTCCTCAATATGCAAATACCCATCGGCAAATTGTAGAACCATTGCATTTGGACTATTATCTTGCTGTGCTCTTTTAAGAGCTGGTTCCAAATCAGATTTAAGATCATTCAACCAATATTTTGCGGGGCCTCTCTCTTCCACTTTACTTCGTAATTCGGAGTCATCAAGTACCTGAAGAATTTCCTGTTTCCTAGATTCAACTTCTTTAGAGCTAGCCGCCTCAGGTTGCTCTCCTGACAATCCCTCAGTCCATGCTTTTTGAGGTTTTTTTGTGTCGTCACGCCAATCAAGTGGTTTGTCTTCAGGAACTACATCAGTAACTACTTTTGTTCCCGTAGGTACTTCTTCAATTTTACCTTCCTCTGGCAACCCTTCACCTGGCTCACTCATTATTGCTAATTATATATAAAAATTAGCAATTTAATCAAGTTACTAATTACGCTATTTGAACCTAAAACCCTTCTTCTTTCATATCCTCAACTATTTTCTTTTGCTCTCTATTTAGCTTCTCAGGGATTGCAACAGAGAAGCGGACATATTGATCTCCCCGACCTCGACCCCGAAGGTGAGGTGCTCCTTTTCCTCGAAGTCTCATCATAGTTCCCGGCTGTGTCCCGGAGCGTATTTTAAGCTTTACCTCCCCATCAACAGTTGGCACCTCAATTTGTCCCCCCAAAGCTGCTAAAGAAAAGGGGATGGCAAATCTTACGTATATATCGGTTCCATCGCGCTCAAAAAGCTTATCAGGGCGTACATTTATAGATAGTATAAAGTCGCCGAAATTTATTCTTGAGCCTTCGTCTACCCCGGCGGGAATTTTAATCGTTCTTTTCTTGCCTTCAATTTCAACCTCTTTTTCGACTCCTTCAATTGCCTCCATAAAATCAATAGTTATGCTATAGCGTGGAATTCTTGCAGCTCTAAAAGGGGAGCCGCCTCCGAAAAACTGCTCGAAAATTTCAAAGGGGTCGCCAAAATCAAATCCTGCAAAAGGAGATTCACCGGCTGGCGAACCATCACCAGTTGAAGTGTAAGTGTAAGTAAAAGGTCCCCAGCGGCCGGATTGTCCTGAGCCCGCTGAAGGACCTCCTGGGAATCCTCCAAATCCCCCAAATCCTCCGGGTGCTCCGCCAGGAGAAAAAGCGGAGTGGCCAAATTGGTCATAAGCTTGGCGTTTTTGGCTATCGGCTAGAATCTGATAAGCCTCATTAATCTCTTTGAAACGCTTCTCCGCTGCTTCCTTGTTATCCTTATGCTTATCCGGATGCCACTCAAGTGCCTGTTTTCTGTAGGCTTTCTTTATTTCCTCAGCCGAGGCTCCCTTGGAGACTCCCAACATATCGTAGTAATCAGATTTTGCAGCCATAGATTTCAATTATCAATTAACAATTAGTAATTCTCAATTAGATTTTTTCACTGTAGATGAAATTATAGCGCTAATTATTGCAGTCAACTCGTCGCATTCGACAATCAGCTTTTCTAGAAATGTCTTATAAGGGGGGTTAATCTCCATTAATAGAAAGAGCCAGTATTGTGATTCCTTCGCTTCTCTTTTACTTATTGAAAAGCAGCGTATAAATTCTTTTCTGGTTTGTGAAGCTTGAGCCTCTCTTGCATTAGAACCAATAGAAGTAATAGATCTTACAGCTTGTTTCAAAATTTCCCGATTAACCAAGTCTTGAGGAATTTTCTTGATTACAACTAGACTTTGAAGAACAAACTTATCAATCCTTTTATAGATATCCTTCTCTTTTTGCAGCATTTTTCATTGCTAATTGCTAATTACGAATTGCTAATTATTCAACAACTTCTCCTTCCTCTACCCCTTCGGCAGGCTCAGGGCCTTTGGTTTTCCCCTCTCCATTTTTTGACTTGGACTTAGACTTATCAGTTTTATCTTCCTTTCCTTCGACAGGCTCAGGACCTTCGGCTTTCCCTCCTTGTTCCTTACCTTCCTGTTTTCCTGTACTCTGTTGGCTTTTGTACATCGCTTGTCCTACTTTTTGAAGTTCCTCTGAAAGCTCATTGGTTGCTTTTTCTAATTTCTCTTTATCCGGTTCTCCCTCTTTCAAGATATCCTTGACTGCTTTTATCTTTTCTTCAACTTTCTCTTTTACATCCTTGGGTACTTTATCACCCGCGTCTTTAAGGGCTTTTTCAGATGCTGCAACCAAAGAGTCTGCCTTGTTCCTGGCTTCGACAAGCTCAGCCTTTCGGGAATCCTCAACTTTGTGCTTCTCGGCCTCATCCTGCATTCTTTTTACTTCATCGTCAGAAAGTCCGACTGCCCCTGTAATTGTAATATTTTGGGTCTTACCTGTTGCTTTATCTTTTGCAGTTACTTTCAAAATACCCGATGCGTCAATATCAAAAGTAACTTCAATCTGGGGAACCCCACGCGGTGATGGGGGAATACCGTCTAATACAAATCGACCCAGGCTTTTATTGTCAGTACTCATAGGGCGTTCTCCTTGAGTCACATGAATTTCTACCTGAGTTTGGTTATCGGCGGCAGTAGAGAAAACGTTATTTTTGGAAGTTGGAATGGTTGTGTTTCTCGGAATCATGGCAGTTGCTACTCCGCCCAAAGTTTCGATTGCCAAGGTTAGGGGAGTTACATCTAAAAGAAGTACGTCTTTAACTTCCCCGCCCAAAACTCCTGCTTGAATTGCGGCGCCTATCGCAACAACTTCATCTGGATTAACAGATTTGTTTGGTTCTTTACCAAAGTATTCCTTTACCCATTCAATAATTTTGGGCATTCTGGTCATGCCTCCTACCAGAATCACTTCGTCAATGTCGTGGGGATCAAGCTTGGAATCCTTTAAACACGATTCAACGGGTTTTTGGGTGCGCTCAATTAAGTCCGCAACCAAACTTTCAAATTTAGCCCTAGTTAATTTGAGAGTTAAGTGGAGTGGTTGTCCATTCTTTTGAGTAATATAGGGCTGATTAATCTCGGTTTCCTGGCTTGCTGAAAGCTCAATCTTTGCTTTTTCAGCTGCGTCCCTTACTCTTTGCAGCGCTTGGGTGTCGGCCTTCAAATCAACTGCGTGGTCTTTTTTGAATTCAGTTACTATCCAATCAACAACCGCCTCGTCAAAATCGTCTCCGCCAAGGTGCGTATCGCCATTGGTAGCCTTTACTTCAAAAACTCCGTCTCCGAGCTCTAAAACCGAAATATCAAAAGTACCACCTCCAAGATCATAAACGGCAATTTTTTCAGACTTTTTCTTGTCAAGTCCATAGGCAAGTGCCGCGGCTGTCGGCTCGTTAATAATTCGCTCAACTTTCAACCCCGCAATTTCTCCTGCTTGTTTTGTCGCTTGTCTTTGCGCATCATCAAAATAGGCGGGGACTGTAATAACAGCTGATTCCACCTTCTCACCCAAGTAATCTTCGGCATCTTTTTTGAGCTTCATCAAAATTCGAGCGGAAATTTCCTGGGGTGTATAAGTCTTGCCTTCAATTTCAATAACTGCTGTTTCATCTTTGCCGCTTTCTATCTTATAAGGAACCATTTTTTGCGTCTTTTTAACCTCAGCGTCCTCAAAACGCCTCCCCATAAGCCTTTTGACTGAATAGGCCGTGTTTTTGGGATTTAATATCATCTGGCGTTTGGCAACGTCGCCCACTAAATTCTTAACCGGCTCGACAACTGAAGGTGTTAAATTTCGACCAGTATCTCCCGCGGGGATAACCTTGGGTCGACCCCCCTCCATTACAGCTACAACTGAATTTGTAGTTCCTAAATCAATACCAATAATTTTTCCCATAATTTTTATAAATACCTAAAATTACAAGCTTCGCTTATTATTTTTGACATAATTATTTTTCTTTCTTTCCAACCTTTACCTTAGCATGTCGAAGTACCACTCCGTCAACCAATCTCCAACCAGATAGAACAATCTCGGTGATCTTTCCTTCCTTGTCTTTTCCGTCTGAATTCAAATCAGTTACTTCAACTGCCTCGTGTACTTCCTCATTAAACGCATCCCCTGCCTTAACGTCAATCTTTTCAATTCCTTCCTCTTTTAAAACTTTAGTAAACTCTTCAATTGTTATAGCCAGGCCTGAATCTTTTAAGTGCTTCTGAGCCTCTTCCAACATGTCATAGATAGGTAAAAGTCTGGCGATCAGCATTACTTTTGCAACTCTCCCAAAATCCTCGCGTTCGCGCTCTGTCCTCTTTCTTAAATTATCATAATCTGCAAGAGCTCTTGCAAGCTGTTCTTTTAATTCACTTGTCTCATCCTCGCTTTTTTTTCTATTCGTCTTCTTAACATTCGCCATCTTAAGCAATTTCTTCAAGCAAATTTCTGAAATATCTTAAAGTAGGAATTATCGTTTGGTATCTTAATCGGGCTGGGCCAATAATTCCTAGCGCCCCATCGTGATTTCCAATCCTAAATCGAGTAGCCGCAATACCTATAGATCTAACTTCCGGCCAACCAAGATCTTCTCCAAAAAGAACTTCAACAGGATTGACTCCCATAAATCTTTTAAAGAAAATCTCGTGCATGCGCTCTGCTTGCTCTAAGAATGAAAAAAGATTGGCAGAAATTTCCAAATCGGCGAATTCAGGGTTCAAAAATACATTAGAGTACCCCGAGTGCCAAACACTCCCCTCATCAATAGCACCAACTGCCAAGCATCTAGTGTGCTCGGCGAGCGCATGGGTTGCCTCCCTTATTAAAGATTCAACGTCACCCCTAGAATCCCAAACTTCCTCTTTCGCCTTTACCTCGTCAGTAAGACTCATTTGTTTTTCTTCCATAAGCTGGCCAATGTAAAACTTCATTGCTTGCGGGGTTGGGACACGACCGGCAGATGTGTGGGGCTGTCTAAGATAACCGGTTTTTGTTAATGCAACCATTTCATTTCTGATAGTTGCCGGAGATACTCCGAGATTAAATTTTTTGTCGAGCGCTTCTGAACCAACCGGTTCAGCAGTATCGATATATTCATCAATTAAAGTTTTAAGAATTTGTGTTTGCCTGGCGGTTAATGCTTCGCTCATAGTGAATAGGTAAAAGGTAAATGGTAAAAGGTGAAACTAAAAAGTAAAAAACATTTCTTTTACCTTTTGTTAGCAGAAGATTAACACGAGTGCTAAAAGAAGTCAATAGTATTTTCCCAAAAAAAATGGAGCCGGGGAAAGTAGAAGTGATAGATGTGTATTTGCGACACGCGCGTGAATTGCATTCGCAACCACCCACTCACATATCTGCTACTTAACCTTACGGCTCCTTTTGCACCTCCTTTGTGTATTGCCGATCTTTGGAACGTACCGTCGCTCAGGTAAGTGGCGCACCCTTAACGTCTCCGTTCTCGAAGACGTAATAGTGACCCCTCCTTTGGTTCGGTAAGTTCACAGTCACCTGGTAAAAGTTCCCTTTGCGTTGGGTTCTGCGAGTAAAGAACTCCGACGGCGGGTGTGGACCACTTACTCCAGTGAACTTGATCTTGTTTTCCTTGATCCCTTGTAGACGAAGGAGTCCGGCTATCTTCCTCTTCGCTGCATCACTCTTCTTTAGTCCCACCTTTGTTCCTCCTTTTGTCTTGAATTCGTTCCCGAACGGATAGCGTAGTTTCGAAATTGATCAGGTGAGGCTGAGAATGCCCTTCCGCTTCGCGATTTCAAGACAATTAGGATCTACTCCTTCGCTTTCTCGCGCTGACCAGCCGAAAACCGCGCGGCCACCGACGTGGGCCCCGCAAATTGCCAAGCCCTCACCGCCGGCTTGTCCCTCGCGAATATGCCACTGCTCGAAGTCTATTTTTCCTCCTCTCTGAAAGTAATAGTTACCCTTTACTCCAACTTTCATCGGAATCTCCTTTCGCCTTTATGGGCAATGTGACTGATTACGCGAATCGTAATCAGAGGCTTGCCCACAACAGAAGAGGAATTTTATTGCAAAGGATTATATTTAAGGTGCGATAACGGGAATGATAGCACAAACCCTAAATATAATCAATATTATAGGGCTTTCGTTGACAGTTAGTGAAGCGTTAGAGTAAGATACGAATTATGAAACAAGCAATTGTTGTAAAATCGGAAATTTTTGAGGAACTTTTAAGTCAGCTTAAGGACGTAAAACTTGAGCTAGGAAGGCTTAGAAAAAGTGTTGAGGGATTAACCCCTGTTTACGGAAGTGAGGCGTGGTGGGAACAATCAACCACAAAGGCCATCAAAGAAGCCTCAAAAGGAGAAGTTTATATGGCAAAAGGGCTTAACGACGCCCTGAGATACCTCAAATCGTGAAACTGACCTTCACCAAAGAATTCAAGAAAAACTACAAAAGGCTACCTGTCAATTTACAAAAGAAAGTAGATAAACAGTTGGGTTTTCTCGAAAAAAACTTTCGCCATCCTTCACTGAGATCGCGAAAAATGACTGGATATAAAGGTGTGTTTGAAGCCAGAGTAAGCAAAGGCTACAGGATGAGGTATCAAGTAAGGGGAAACGAGGCGACCATGCTTACAGTCGGTCCTCGTGATATTGGCTTGGGCAAAAAGTAAACTCTATCCAACTTTAGGATTTATTTTAATTACTATGGTGTCTTCGCTTTCAGCATAAATCCCAACCTTACTTCCTGACTTTAGTCCTTTAACTTTTTCCCTCACTGACTTAGGAATTACTATCTGATATTTTGGCCCCACTGTAACTATAACCATAGTTATACTTTGATGAATTTCCGTAACATCTGTCAAGTCGAAGTGTCTGTAGGGGTTGGGGAGACTTGCTCTGGTTCTTCTTTTGGAATTGGTGAAACTTTCCCTTTAATAAACACGCGCTTTAATAAGTTTGCAAAAGTATAAACTTCGCTATTTTTTAAAATTACCGATAAAGCTAAATATACTAATCCCCCGACTAACGAAACAAAAATTGTAAGAATTAAAAGATTTGCGGTATACCTGGTATCCAGTACAAATCTCTCAAACTCAATTACTTTAGTACTTTCTATTTTCCCTAGAAAGGACAACCTCTTCACCCAAACGCTTCTATCAAAAATTTTTACTAGAAAAAACATAACTCCTCCAGAACCCATTGCTGCAACTGCTGACTTTATAATCGGTGCAATCGATTGAAAGTTAAATTGCTGCCCTATTTTTTTCCCAATAAGATAAAAAAGGATAGTGCCTTGGAAAAAGGAACCTAAAGAAAACGCAGCCGCCAGTCCCCACACGGGAATAGATAACCCTAGAATAAAAACTACGCTTGCGATAACCACCAAGCTTATGGACGCAATCGAAACAATTACCGGAGTTTTTGTATCACCCAATGCATAAAAGCCCCGAGCCAGTATTGCGGTAGCTGCCTGAAATACAACGCCAAAAGCAAAAGCCGAAACCACATACCCTGTTTGCACCGTCGACTCCCAGGAAAATATCTCTGTTCCGTAAACTAACCTCACAATTGGAATTCTTAGCACTATTAATACGGTCGCAATGGGTATAACCAAAAAAACAATCTGATATAAAGACTGACTTAAAGTCTTTCCGAATTTTTCTGGAGAATCCGCCTCTCTTGATAAAGTAGGCAGCGCCGCTTTTGCAATCGATGTGCCAAAAAGCCCGACCGGTAAAAGTTGAAGGGTATTTCCAAAGGTAAAGTATGTGTATGCAGCGGTTGATATAAGAGAGGAAAGAAGAAGCTCGACGGTTTTGCTTACTTGAAGAAATGACAGCTCTATAACTCTAGGAAAGGCAAGCTTGCCAATTTGTTTTACATTTTTTGTGATTTTTACACTTTTTATAAATCGAAAACCGAGTCTTGTTGCCAACGGAAGTTGAATAATAAAATGAGCAAAGGCACCGATTAGAACTCCTATTGCCGGAGCCAAAAGGCCATACTTAGGAACAAGAAAGACAGTTCCTGCAATTATTCCTAAGTTATAAAAAAGAGGGGCTAAGGCTGGTACCAAAAATCGCCTTAAAGACTCCAAAACTCCGGTTAAAACATAACTCACTACGAAAAAACCTTGAGCGGCAAAAAGAACTCTTGCGACTTTAACTATTTGCAATCGCTCCTCTAACTCAAAACCAGGTGCTACTAATGAATAAATATTGTGTGCTGATAATACTGATATAACCGCAAATACGGTAAATATCAGAAGACCTAAATTTACAATAATACCAGCAGTTTGCCATGCTTCTTTTGCCCCCTTTTTAAGAGATTTTGTAAATACCGGAATGAAAGCTGATGAAAAAGTTCCAAAAACCAAGACTTCAAAAATCGTGTCCGGAAGGCGGAAGGCAGCAAAAAAAAGCGATAGTTGGGGTGCTGTAAAAAAGTGCGCCAAAATCCTTTGCCTTACGAGTCCTAAAACACGAGAGAAAACCACCATCACCATGATGATAGTCGCAGCTGATAATACGCTCGATTGGGGAGCACTTAAAATCTTACGGCTTTTCGCAATAATTTTGTTTACCATGTTGTATTGATATTGTAATGTCTATCGATTATACTCACAAACGTGCCAGTAACCAAAACCGCCAGGCGCGCCCTTAGATCCTCAAAAAGGAAAGAGGCGATAAATAAACAAATTCGCGGGAGTCTTGAAGCAGCAATTAGAATCGCTAAAAAGTCGTCCAAAGGACGATCGGCCTCTGGCCGAAAAAAGTCAGATGGAGCGATAATTAAAGCAATCTCTTTGACCGACCGCGCTGCAAAAAAACACTTAATTCACAAAAACAAAGCAGCCCGAATTAAAAGCTCTCTCTCAAAGCTCCTACCGAGGCAAAAGTTGAAATCAAAAACCAAGAAATCTTCAAGTAAAAAGTGAGCCTTCGATAATTTGTAATAATTTCTATCACACCTTTTCTATATGCTATATTGGAATACAGGGTAAAGCGAGCTATGGCAAAGAAGAAAAAAGAAACGAAAATTAATCTTTTACCTAAAGAGGATTTCTCCGCAAGCACGGTTGGGAGAGTGCTTGCATGGGTGTTATCTACCTTCAGAATAATTGTTATCGTCACTGAAATATTGGTGATGCTCGCTTTTCTTTCAAGATTTTGGCTCGATGCTCAAAACACGGATTTGACGGAGCTCATTAAACAAAAACAGGCGGTTTTGGCCGCATCGCTCCCCTTCGAAAACCAATTCAAAGATACACAAGCCCGTTTGAACATATTCTCAGAATTTTCAGCTAACGAAGGGCAAGCAGCTAGTCTAATTAGCGTAGTTTCTTCTCGACTCCCTTCTGATGTGGTTTTAGACTCTATCGCTGTCAGCGAAGAGGGGGTAGTATTTTCCGGAGTATCAACAAACGAGAGAAGTATACAACAGCTGATCGTAAATCTGTATGAAGAAGAGTCCATAGATGAAGTTACGCTTCAAGAAGTTTCTGTAAGCGAAGAAGGCCAGCTTTTGAAATTTAGAATTTCAATTCCTAAACAAGTTAATAAGATTGAATAAATATGGGACCTGCTTGGAGAAGAAATTACGTAAGATATAAAAGATTTTTCCTAACATTCTTTAACAGATATCAAGAAAGAGCGGATTTAAGAATGTTTTTAGAAATCCTTCTTTCTCTGGCAACAATCTCGCTTTTTTCTCTTTTGGCGCTGCGTCCGACTCTCGTAACTATAGCCCAGTTGATAAAAGAAATTGAAAGTAAAAAGCAGACAGTTGCGGTAATGGAGGCAAAAATAAAAAACTTAACTGCCGCCCAGACACTCTACGATTCTGAAATTAATAAGATTCGACTTTTGGAAACATCAATACCGAAAAACCCATCTCCAGATAAATTTATCCGGCAAGTAGAAGGTCTTTCGTCGAGGCATACTGTAGAAGTTCTTTCGATAACAATTGCCGAAACTACTCTTATCGGGAAAGATAAATCTGAACAAGAACAGTCGGTCGACGGAACAGTTTTGGGTTCAGAAGGAGAAGTAACTTTTACGCTCAGGTCGGCTGCTGATTACCAAGAGCTTTACAACTTCCTAACTGAATTCGACAAAATGCGAAGGCCCATTAATATCGATTCACTATCTCTCACCTTGTCAAGAACCGACCAGGGAGTACTACTGGTCCTTTCACTTAACGGAAAAATTCCATATATGAAAGAATGAGAACACCTAAATCACCACGTCTGGTAACAATTGCAATAATTACAACCGCGACAATAATTTTGTGGATCTTCTTTGAAGTTTATAGAATTTTTACGGCTGCGTCCCCTCTTGATGTACCAGAAGAGTTACTCCGACCAATAAATCCCGCTCTTGACTCCAAGGCTCTACAAAACGTACAAGAAAGAGTCTTTTTTGAAGATGAAGAAATTCCCGAATCCCCAGTTGCACCACCAATATCTGAGATATCAATTGAGCTTGTACCAACTGAAACTCCAATACCAAGTGAAGAAGTTAGCCCAACACCTACTGCTACAGGATCGGCAGAATTTTGAACTTTCATATTTTAAAATATCAATTGACTCTTTATTGCTAAAAAATATATGATGAAATAAGCAAAGCTTGTTTCTCGCTAACGCTCGAAATTAGTCTTTTCTTTTATGGACAGCGACGATCAAAATCCCCAAACACAGCTAAACCAAGTTACTTCACAGGTGGATTCGGAAAATCAATCTGCTTCGGCTAACCAACCAACTCCTATACAAGAAACTGGTCTGGAAGCTAGCGTAACTGCTCCTCCAAATAGTGATAAGAAAAGAAACACTAAGGTTATCGCAACTGTCCTGGGAATAATTCTTTTGATCGGGGCTGTAGCAACAGGCGTATTTTTAGTGAGTAGTGAACAGGAAATAAGAATAGGCGCATGGGACTGCCAGAATTATGTTTTTGAAGTAAACAAAGACGGTGTAGTTACCGTGCGAAACGGCTCAACCAGAAACGAACCATTACAGCAAGCCAAAGTCTATATTAACGGGGCACTTATTGCCACCCTCGACGTACCTGCACTTAATGCGGGTGACGCAACAACCATAGGAACTGTGTCTGTTCCGCAAAATGGTGGATTTTCCTGGGAGGTTATTGGAACTAAAGATTGTGAAGATAGCGGCAGGTTTGATCCCCAACCGACTCCTACTCCAACGACTATTCCTACTCCAACGCCGACCCCTACCGGGATACCTAGCCCAACGCCCATCCCCTCACCCACACCCTCTCCTACACCTCCTCCAATAGGGGCTTCTTGTTTAGATGTTGTTGCCTACGACACAGATTGGAATCAACTCACAATGTCTGATCTTGCGATTTTGCAAGAAGGTGATGTTGTACGCTTCGCAGTTGCTGGAACCACCACGTCGGGCACCTTCGACAAAGCACGGTTCACAATTAACTCAACGCTTAGACCTGAAGTCACGGCACAAAAACCAGGGTCGAATGAATTTTATGATGAATATACTATCCCTGCCGGAGCAACAAGCTTTACGGTAAATGCACAAATCCACCATTCGAGTCTAGGGTGGTTCTAAAGTTAGAGAAATCAAAATGAAAGACTTTTTGAAAAATAAAGTAGTAACAGCATTGATAGTAATAGGAACGGTAATTTTAGCTGGAGTGGCCATCTTTACCGCAATCAGGCTCTATCAATTAAGAACAAGGCCTGTTGCTCCGACAGCGCCGGAGAGTACACCAGCTGCAAGCGAAGAAGAGGAACCCCAAGCTTGCCAGCAATTAGCATTTACATTAACACTCCCCTCAAACACACCTACACCAACAATCCGTGTTACGACAACTCCTCAACCCTCGCTCACTCCTACGAGTGTGCCGTCCCCCACTTTGACGCCAACGATAACTCCTCCTATCGGCGGGCAACCATCCCCTACGCCCACGCCAACAAAAATACCTTCGGTTACGCCTACTGCTACTCCAACTCAGATAGCACTGGCCACGGTCACGCCTACACCACCGATTTTGCCTCAAGCAGGAGTTACCTTCCCAACTCTAATTTTAATATCAGCCTCTTTGCTTCTTATTATTTTCGCTTTGGTAATTGCCCTTTAGCCAAGACCCACTTTCCATTGGTATACTTCAATTGATGAAAATAAAGCTAGCAATCTTAGCAATCCTTTTTTTGGGTGGTTTTTTGCGCTTTTATAAACTCGATTGGGGTCAAGGATTTTTCTTCCATCCGGACGAATATCATATAGCAATTGCCGTTAATCGCCTCGATTTTCCGACAAACATGAACCCTGATTTATTCTCGTACGGCTCATTCACCGTTTACCTGATCTACTTTTCCAAATTAATTCTTGAAAGCATTAATTCAAGTTTGTCAGACATTAATTCAATTCTTATTGGAAGATTTTTTTCAGCATTTTTTTCAACAGCGACTATATTGTTAGTATTTTTTATTTCAAAACAAATATTTAAGGAAAGAAAATTTACGCTATTAACCACATTTACCACAGCAATTGCCCCCGGCCTAATCCAACAAGCTCATTTTGCCACGCCCGAGTCGACATTAATTTTTTGGCTATTTGCGACAATTACTCTTTGGGTTTTTTGGTTAACTAGGAATAAGGAAAAATTTTTGTTTCTGTCTGCAATAACCCTAGGTGCGGCAGCTGCGACAAAGATAGTTGCCACGGCTTTTCTTCCAATTCTAGCTATTATGCCACTTTTCAAAAACAGCAGTTATTCTATTAAAAGCATCTTTAACAAATTTATATCTGTCATTGTTCTTTTATCAACTTGCTTGTTAGTGTTTATCGCTTTCTTTCCTTATAGCTTACTCGACAAAAATGGATTCTTGCATTCGATGAAATACGAAACCTCTGTTGCCCAAGGCAAGCTCGTTGTTTTTTATACTAGACAATTTATCGACACAACACCTTTTAGTTTTCAGTTGACCAAAATATTCCCATATACCTTAGGGCCTGCAGTTCTTTTACTCGGTTTAATGGGTTTTATCTTTATCATTTTTAAAATAATCAGAACGTTGATTAAAGAAAGGAAGCTGGAAAAAATATTAATTATTTTACTTTTATCTTTCCTGGCAATTCTTTTAGCAAATATATTATTGTTTACAAAATGGGTTAGGTTTATGGCACCAACTTTTCCTTACTTTAATATTTTTGCCGCCTTCTCAATCTACTATATTTACAATCTAAAGGGTCAATTAGCTAAACCAGTTTCATTACTCCTAACAATATTTGTCGTCGTTTTCTCAACTTTATGGAGTTTAATGTTTTTCTCTATATATAAAAAAACCGACGTTAGAATTAACTCAACCGAGTGGATAAATCAAAACATTACCCAAAATTCAAACATCCTAACAGAAGAAGGTAACACCCTCGAAGTTCCACTTTCGGGAGGTTACAACAAAAGAGTTTTCAATTTCTATAACCTCAATGAGCCTAAAGAATTAGATAATCTTTCACAACACCTTGTAACAGCTGATTACTTTATTATCCAAAGCCGACGTGTTTTTGTGAACCACCAACGTCTTTCGAAAGATTTTCCGGATGTTTCAAATTTCTACAATAAGCTATTTTCAGGAGAACTTGGCTTTGAGAAAGTAAAAGAATTTACATCATTTCCTAGACTTTTTATAGGTCCTTTGAAATTTGAAATTGACGACGAACAAGCTGAGGAAACTTGGTCTGTATTTGACCATCCAGTTGTGCGAATTTACAAAAAGACTAATCTTTTATCCGAAATAGATTATCAAAGACTTCTTACAAACTAATCGTAGGCTTTATTTTCGTATACTAAAGAAGTCTTTAAGGTACAAAGAGTGTACGAAGAGTTAATGAATACCACCTCGCGACAAAGCTCTTTAATCTTTTTGTCGTGATAATCTCTGGGCATTAAGGAAAATTTACCTTTTTGATAGGGGCCAATAATAAGAAATGATTGCCCGCCTTCCGGACCTTTGGCCTGTCCAATCTCTAAATATCTATCGAGAGAATAAAATACTCTATCAACCAAAGGCGAAGCCTCTGCTAGCAAAAACCAACCAAGATAATAAACCCTATCAGAATCTTTAATATTTTCTTCAAAAAAATTGATCAGCTGTGTTTGATCAGAAAGAGAAAATGTATCTGTGTGAGGAAGACCCTGTATACCTCCTTCATATCTTTTTACCCTCCAGCTCTCGATATCGGACCTGTCCAAAAAAAGGTTTGGGTAAAAACCACTAGATGTTACAAAAGTTAAGCTTAAAAGAATAATCACCCCGCCCTTAGCCAAATAACCAACTTTCTTTTTCAAGTTAAACAGAGTTCCCAAACTTACTGATATAAGTACCATCGAAAGTATTAACCCAAGCAATACGTGCCTTGTCCAACCAGTTGGAGAGGCAAAAAGATACCAAAAAAATATGCTCAAAGAAGAAGTGAAAATTAAAAGAAACAAACCTCTCTTCTCCTTCAACTTTTTTTGGTAAAGAAGAAGTGGGGAAATTATAAGCAAAATCCAGGGTAATAAAAAGTAAGTTATTCCTACTTTTTTCCAAACCGTCAATTTTCTTGAAACAAATTCCCAATCAATGCCATATAAGCTTACTCCGCTTCCATTTGCTTTAAAGTGAAGTAAGAAATCGGCATTTATCGCATCCCACGCAGATTTGTCAAAAAGTGAAGTAAGAACTAAATATCTATATGCCTCAAATAATCCAATAGGAAATAGTATCCCGAAAGTTAAGTAAAACCAGTATATTAATGTTTTTTTTAATTCGCCTCTATTTTTGTAAAAATCATATACAAAAACTAAAATAAATGCCCCGCCTGCTAAAAGTGTCAGATATTTTGTCAGAATCGACAAAGAAAATAAAACTCCTAAAACAAAAAATGTTCGCCCTTTTCTTTTGACAGTTAAACTTGTCCATAAAAAATAAAGGCTCGCAAGTAAGTAAAATAGTGCAATGTGTTCTCCGAAGCCCTCGTAGGCAAATGTGATATAAAGTTGAGGGACTACCCACAACCAAACTTGCAAAATTACGACAGATACAATTCCACCGAGAAGATAAGTTAGATAAAACAAGAAAATTAGCATACCCAAAAAAGCTAATAGGGGCCAAGCTCTAAGTTGCCAAAAACCAAACCCGAATAATTTAAAAAATATTGCTTGCGGAACTACGTATCCCGGTCCAGCTGTCACTCCTGCCGGAAAATAGGAATATCCCTCACTGTCTTGGACAGAATATCTACCGTGAAGACTAGGATAAGCTCCTATGCCCTCTTTTCGAATCGTATTTGTGTAAGAAGCATAAATTCCCCTTTGGGCTAAATTTCTGGCAACTCCCATAAACCAACCGCTGTCGTGCTCAACTGCTCCGTAACTACCTGCAAAAAAAATAGCCCTTAATAAAAATAGGAAAGAAGTTAAGAAAATATATAAATAGATTGTGTATTTTCGCATTGGTTTTTCACCAGTATTATAAACTACTGCGCAGCGAACTGACGAAGTATTCTGAACATAGTTCAGAAAAGCCTGTCTGTCGGCAGACAAGTTTGTTCACTCCTCCCATTCATCCTCGCCAGAGGCGGGGTTTTCTGGGAGTTTGAATAATCATAGCGTATTATTAAATTATGTATCAGGAGGCCGCAATAATTTTTCGCTGGTGGTTTGTCTTTTTTATCCTAGGATTAATAAGTCTTCCGACTTGCTTTTTAATATTTAGACGCTTTCTGGATTTTGGGTACGCATTCACAAAAACAATCGGTCTTTTGATAACTGCCTTTTGTATTTTTATTTTGGGAATATTTAAGTTTGCTCCATTCACAAACACCAACATCTACTTAATACTTTTGACTTACTTTCTATTTAATTCATACCTGTTTTATAAATACCAAAAAGCAATTACTCGGAAATTATTAAAAAACGCAAAAATAATTATTATTTCTGAGCTTATCTTTACAACTGGATTTTTACTCTGGACGCTGATTCGAGGATTTCAGCCAGATATAGCCGGACTTGAAAAGTTCATGGACTTTGGTTTTATTAATTCAATCCTCAACTCGCGATACTTACCTCCTGCCGACATGTGGTTTGCGGGTGAGCCTATAAATTACTATTGGTTCGGTCACCTTGTGGTCGCGCTCGCTACCAAGCTGTCGGGAATACCTTCTCATATCAGCTTTAATCTCATGCTTGCGACTATTCTTGGCCTAAGTTTAGTATCAACTTTTTCGGTCGTAGCAACTCTGGTAAGAAAAGTAAATTCAAAACTTGACAGGCGAGTGGCAGTTGCTGCCGGTATTATTTCTGCAATTCTTTTAATCTTTGGGGGGAACTTTCACGCACCAATTTATATCGCAAAAGAAGGGGCAGAGAAATATTGGTATCCGGACGCAACTCGCTTCATAGGTTACCACCCTGAAACTAACGATAAAACAATTCATGAATTTCCCATATATTCATTCGTTGTGTCAGACCTCCACGCACACTTAATAAATCTCCCTTTTGTCCTATTATTTATAGCCCTACTTGCGAATTATTTTCTAAGAAGAAATTCGTATTCTCACTCTTACTCTTACCTAGTTCCTCTGGGATTTGTTTTGGGAATCATGTTTATGACAAGTACTTGGGATTTTGGAAATTATCTTTTGGTTTCCGGGGTCGCTTTACTTTTTCTTAGCATTAAAAATAGGGGTATTAATATAACTTCAATATTTTCATTACTGTCATCACTTTTTATAATTCTTGCAGTCGCTCTTTTAACTGCGCTGCCGTTCATACTTAATTTCAGCTCTTTAGCTGAAGGAATAAAATTGGTGAATCAGCGAACACCCCTATGGCAACTCGGCGTTCTCTGGGGTTTTCCGGCAATACTATCAGTTCTTTTTGCAATTTTTCTTTACAAATTTCGCTTGCAGATTAAAAAGGCAGACGTCTTTATCCTCTCCCTCCTTTTTGCCTCCTGGATTCTAATTCTTATCCCCGAAATAGTATTTGTAAAAGATATCTATATTGCCTCGCACCAACGAGCCAACACTATGTTTAAACTCACTTATCAAGCATATGTTATGACTTATTTATCAAGCGGATATATTACGGTTCGAATTCTATCTGCAATCAGGAACTTAAATTTAAGAAGAATTGCGTTTATCTTTTTCATGCTGCTTTTTGCAGCAGTTCTTACCTATCCCTCTTTTGCAATTAACTCTTATTACGGAAAGCTTAAAAATTACCAAGGATTATCAGGAGAAACTTGGCTCAAAAAAAGATACCCCAATGAGTATGAAGCCGTCTTATGGTTTAGAGAAAATACTTCCGGCCAACCCTTAATTTTGGAGGCACCGGGAGACAGCTACACTGACTTCAATGTTATCTCAAGCTACACTGGACTTCCTACAATTTCAGGTTGGTATGTACACGAATGGCTCTGGAGGGGAAGTGCTGACTATCCGCAACAAAGAGTTAATGATATCGTTCAGATTTATACAGGGAGCGATATTGGAGTTACCGAGCGTTTATTGAGTAAATACAAGGTTGAGTATGTAATCATCGGCACTTTCGAGCGCCAAAAATATCCCAACTTAAATGAAGAAATATTCTCCCAACTCGGTAATCGAGTCTTTTCTTCAGGAAATACAAAGATTTTTCAAATTAAGCGATCCTAATTACACTCCCCATTCTCCAAAACACACTCCACCCACTCATGGACTTTGTCCCATACGTGTTCCGGCTCGGTCTCTTCTTCAACTATTGGAATAAATACATATAGGTTGTCATAGCGGGGAGAGATCGGGGGATTTTCCAACAAACTTTCTGGTAATACTTTTGCGTATATATTATCCCTTGAGCTAATAATTCGTCTTGCAAATATCGCAAAAGCCGAGGGGTCGATATCGGTTTCAACCGATTCCTGTACGGATCGAAGTACACTGAAAACTTTTTTAGGATTCATAATAATTTCGCGACTTAATGCTTTACTTCTTATTCCCGCTATTACTTTTTGCTGTCTTGCCGCCCTGGCAAAGTCGGTCCCCTCATCGCCTTCCGCGTTTCTACTTCTTGCAAATTTTAAGGCGGTTTCCCCGTCCATTAATTGTTTGCCGGCAATAAACTCTATCGTCTCGTATCTACATAAAAACTCTGGATCGACCCCATCACACTCGTCATTTTCGCGTCCTGGTAATGGGTATTTTTTATCAATAAAAGACCTTTCTACGTCTACTTCAATCCCTCCAAGTTTATCAATAATTTTTTTGAAACCTGAAAAATCAACAACTACGCCGTAATGAACATGAGTTCCGACAATTTGCTCAACCGTTGCTTTGGCTAAGATTAGACCTCCATCTTTTTGTCTTTGATTACCCCAATAATAAGTACTATTTAATTTTGCACGAAGCTCTGGAATCCATAGATCACGGGAAAGAGAAATTAGGGTAACCGAAGGCTCAGTATGTCTAATTGAGGCAAAAATTATAGTGTCAGTCAAATCAGGTGCTTCGTGTCCCTGTCCTCCTTTTCCCAAAATAAGAATGTTTGTCCGTCCCGAGATGCTTTCAATTTTTTCTCCCGGCGTAAAAATAAAATCCCTTGCAAGGCCGGCATAAAAACCCGCTTTTGTTTTTTGGATAACTGAACCCAAAACTACAAAAAGTAAATAAAAACCGACCAATGATAGGCCAAGAAGTCCAGCCCGAACTATCCAAACGTGTTTTAAGGCCCTTCTTTTAAACCTTGAAAAAGCAATGCCTCTTTTTGTTAATGGTTTCTCGCTGGTCTTGCCTTCTTCCATGATAAAATAAACAAGTTTGTTTCTAGCGAAATAAACTAGTTTCTAACTCATGCCTATTTTATTTCAGAAAAGAAGTTCAAACAAGCTCCTTTCCTCTTTAAACCAAGAGCAACAAAGAGCAGTTACTTATGATCCGCCAGCTGGCGGAGGGCAGCTTTTGGTGCTAGCAGGAGCAGGCAGCGGTAAAACTCGGGTTCTAACCCATAGAGCTGCCTGGTTTATTTCTCAAGATAAGGCCGGTCCTGAAAATGTTCTTCTTCTTACATTTACAAACAAAGCGGCGGGTGAAATGAAGGAAAGAATGAAGCAACTTATCAAAACTGCTCCCTCTTTCGCTGGAACATTTCACTCTTTTTGCGTAAGAGTTTTGAGGATCGAAGGAAGTGCACTCGATATTCCATCTGATTTTGTTATTTATGACGAAAAAGATTCGCAAGAAGTAGTTGCGCAAATTATCCACGACTTGGGAATTTCAAAAGACACTCTTAATCCAAGATCAGTTGCTTCACAAATTTCTGACGCAAAAACCCAAATGCTCACACCTGTCCAATACGGTGAAATAGTAAATGGGCAGTGGCAGGAAAAAGTTTTTAAGATTTACCTGGAATACGAAAAGTTCCTTAAAAATGCGGGGGCACTGGATTTTGACGACCTTCTTTTGCGTGTTGTTGATTTATTTAAAAATCAACCGATTATTCTTGCTAAATGGCAAAGCAGATTTACTTACGTTTTGGTAGACGAATGGCAGGATACTAACAAAGTCCAATATTTATTAACCAAGCTAATAACTGGGGCTACCGGCAACTTAACTGCCGTAGGCGATGCGAGCCAATCAATTTACTCTTGGCGTGGCGCTGACTATCGAAACATAAATAATCTCATTCGCGACTACCCAAAAATCAAAGTAATCAATTTAGAGCAAAATTATCGTTCGACCCAAAGCATATTATCTGCTGCAAACTCAGTAATTGCCAAAATTACGACCCACCCAATTCTTAAACTTTGGACAAAAAAAGGGAAGGGGGAAAGAATAAGAATTTACCGCGCACAAAGCGGGCTGGACGAGGCGAGTTTTGTTATAAACGAAATAAACACGCAAGTAAAGCAAGGTTATAACTTAAAAGATTGTGCAATTTTATATAGAACGAATGCACAGTCTCGCGTGCTCGAAGAAGCACTCCTTCATGCGGGAATTCCTTATGTTTTGGTTCGTGGCGTCCGCTTTTATGACCGTACTGAAATCAAAGACGTACTTTCATACTTGCGGCTTTTAGTTAATCCAAAAGATTCTGTGTCCAGAAAAAGAGTTGAAAAGTTGGGGAAAACTCGAATTAAGAAATTTGAGGATTTCAGGCAAAAACTTCCCAAAAGCTTTATAGGAGAAGCAACTACCCTAAATTTAATGGATGCAGTTCTAAAAGATACAGACTACATATCAAAATACAAAAGAGAGACAGAAGAAAATATCGCACGGCTTGAGAATATAAAAGAACTTCGCTCTGTTGCAACTGAATTCCCCAAAATCCACGAGTTCTTAGAAAATGTAGCCTTAGTCGAAGCCGAACAAACTGATAAGGGCGTTCTCCAGTCACAACTTTCAATTCACAAATCACAGGGTGACAAAGTCACCCTCATGACTTTGCACGCGGCAAAAGGTCTTGAGTTTCCAATTATTTTTATGGTTGGCATGGAAGAGGGACTTTTTCCCCACTCAAGAAGTTTGTTTGATATTAAAGAGCTCGAAGAAGAAAGAAGGCTTGCTTATGTTGGAATGACCCGGGCAAAAGAACTTTTATATCTGACTTTTGCTAACCGAAGACTTTACTTCGGCCAAAGAACCTCAAATCCCCCTTCCCGCTTTATCATCGACATCCCGGAAGATTTACTAGAAGCAGTCGAAAATAACTATCTTGACGATTTCGAAAATATAAATCTATAAAGTGGTAAATAAAAAAATTATCAAAAATGAGCACTTCTATGAGTTTACTCTATAAAGACATTACGAGTTCGCGTCGTGGTAAGTTTTTAGACAACATGCTTAGTTTTTATGTACCCCTAGTTTTCAAGCTACCTGCGCTAAGGAACAATCCCAAACTAATGACCGTGAGCGTAAAGTCGACATCTTCAAGCGGCATCGCTGATGCAGCAACAAACACGGACATATACGCCCAAAATGAAATCAAGCGTCATGTTTTGCCAAACTATCCGAATTGGCAGTTTTGGGGAGAAGAAGGTAAAGACAATGTTAACAATTATGATTTTTCAAAAGAGTACTTACTTATCGCCGATCCAATAGAAGGAACTAATAATTTCATAGCGAAAAAGGACAACCAATGGGGTTCTGTTGTTGCCCTTGTAGATATAAAAAGGAAAGAGCCAATTATTGGAGTAGTCGCCCATCCAACAACAAGAACAATATATTTTGGCCTAAAGGGAAAGGGCGCATATATTGCAAAATATAATAATAAAAATGCCTTGCTTTCTCTAAACAAAATGAAAAAGGCACCGGAATACTCTAAATTTACTTATAACAATAGCCCTCATTTCGAAAAATATTTATTGAAACAGGTTAAAAACTTTCTTAGCCTAGGTAAAGTTCTTCCTGCGAAGGCAAGCTCTGACAAAATTGAGAAGTCGAGATATACTGTTCAGATTCCGGGTAAGGGGGGTAAAAAAGTAACTTTCGTCGACCCAGAAAGCGGAGCTCTTGAGGCTTTGCGCTATCGAGGGACAATTTATTTTAAAACAAGCAATGAAATGGCAGCCGTGTTTGTTATTTTAAAAGAAATAGGCGGTGTAGTGACCGATGCCAATGGAGAAAAGTGGAGTTTGGGTATAAACACAATGATCTCTGCCCGTACAGGGGAAGACTACGAATATTTACAATCTTTGTTTAGAAAAACTATCTAAAACAGCAGTCTTTATGGCAATAAAAAAAGTTACCGAAAAAGAGAAAGAGGCTTTTAATAAAGCTGCGGGGCATCCATTGCAAAGCTGGGAGTGGGGAGAGTTTAGAAAAGAAGCTGGCAATGAAGTTGTTAGATTTTCTTTCGGACAAGTAACTCTACACAAAATTCCGGGAATCAACTACAAAGTCGGAGCTTTTATTAAAGGACCAACCCCCACTGCCAAAATGCTCTACGAGCTTAAAGATTTTGCAAAAAAGAATTACTTGATTTTCATTAAACTCGAACCCGCCTACGTCAAGACTTCCGCGAGGCAAGCCCAACAAGTAATTGACCTACTTAAAAAGAATGGCTGTGTGCCAGGAAAAACTCTTTTTACGCCGACAACATTCTGGATAGATTTAACCAAATCTGAAGACGAATTAATGAAAAATTTTCATCCCAAAACCCGCTATAACATTCGATACGCTCAAAAGAAAGGTGTTGATGTAGTCGAAGACAATTCTAAAAAGGCTTTTGACAAATACATTGAACTGATGAGAGAAACTGTGGAGCGGCAGGGATTTTACGCACATACCGAACGCTATCACCGACTAATGTGGAAAAATCTTAACGAAGAACGAAGAACGAAGAACGAAGAACCAATTGCCAGATTATTAACTGCAATATATCGGGGTAAAATAATAACCACTTGGATAGTTTTTGTTTGGAAAGATTTTCTTTATTATCCGTATGGAGCATCTTCCGACAAATACAAAAATGTCATGGCCAATAATCTAATGATGTGGGAGGCAATACGCTATGGCAAAAAACTTGGACTAAAAACTTTTGACTTATGGGGTAGAGAGCCTGGAAAAGGGTTTACCAAGTTTAAGGAAGGATACAATCCAAAAGTCGTTGAATTTCTTGGAACTTGGGATCTGGTAATAGATAAATCTAAATATAACCTCTACAGGGCTGCTGAAAATATACGATGGATAGCCCTTCGAACTAAAGCTAATCTATTCCCTACAAAAGTAAATTTCTAAACTAGTAAAAATTTAATATAATGGCCTATGTGGTTTGCGATTCCAGATAACATAAAGAGTAAAAGCTACAGGACAATCAAACCTGAAGACTTTCCTAAAAACCCAACAACCTCATGGGTCATTAGAACATATAATGAAGAAAAGTGGCTTGCAACTGTGCTACACTCGCTTTTTCTCCAAAGCAGGCTAGATTTTGAAGTAGTTATTGTTGATTCAGGATCCACCGACAAGACCCTTGAGATAACAAAGAACTTCCCAATCCGCAAAACCATACATATAAAAACGAATGAATATAACTATTCAAGAGCGCTTAATAAAGGAATAGGCGAAAGCTGGGGAAAATATATTGGAATTATTTCCGGGCATTCTATTCCGGTTTCAAGAACATGGTATGAAGATGCAATGAGTAATTTTGACGATCCTAAAATGGCAGCGGTAACCGGGCATTATACGTCACTTCCTGACGGAGATTTAACTGAAAAGCTCGGTGATGTCCACTTTGACCTCTCAAGGCTTGAAAAGGAATATAATTGCAAATGGATAACCAATACAAACGCAATAATTAGAAAGGATTTGTGGGAACAGTACCCATTCGACGAAGAATTACCCGAGTGTGAAGATTACGATTGGGCTTGCGAAATATTGTCTCGCGGTTATAACGTTGTAAAAGACCCTGCTTTTAATGTGTGGCATTCGCATGGAGGATTGGGTAGAAAAGTTTTTGAACAAAGACAACCTTCTTGGGAAAAAACATGTGCGATGATCGACAAAAAGAACCGGCCTTCAGGCAGTTTAGTTTCTAATAAGGTGATTGTTATTAAGAACTCGTAGTAAACTTGCCCTCACAAAGCCAAAGTTTTAAGCTGTCTCCAAATATTAATTTTGAACTTTGAATTTAATATATGGGCGATCTAAGGCAATCAGTTTCATATAAAAAGCATCTAGAAAACATTGGGTGGAAAGTAGATATAGCAGCGGGAATTCATGTTTTTATAAAAAGATTCCCACTGTTGGGGTCTGTTGTAAAAATTCAAAGGCCGAAAGATTTGGATTTTGAAGCCTTTGAATTCGTAACTAAAACGCACAAAACCTTTCAAACTATTATCGAACCCAAAGATAAGCATCAAGAATTAAGTATTAGGAATCAAGGGTTCAAACTGAGTAAGTCTCCTTACCTGCCAAGTAAAACTTTGCAACTTGATTTAACAAAACCTCTTGACGATCTTTTTAATCAATTAAGAAAGGACGCAAAGTATTCATTAAAAAAGACAAAAGACTTAAGGGTTTATAAAGTAGCTAAAATAAGTGATTTTCGAAAATCTTGGAAAGAAGCTTCAGGATTTAGACGCTACGTACCCCCACAATCCGAGTTGGAATCTCTTCTTACCTCGTTTCGCGATGACTCACTCTTTCTGGTAACCCCAGGTGGTGAAACAGGGGCAATTTTTCTTCACGCTAAAAAAACATCTTACTATTGGCAAGCATTCTCAAATAAAATCGGTCGAAAAGGGCTTTATCAATACAAACTTGTGTGGACAGCGATTAACTGGGCGAAAGAGAAAGGAGCCAAAATTTTCGATTTTGAGGGAATTTATGATCCGCGCTTTCCCAATAAACGCTGGAAGGGATTCACCCATTTCAAAAAATCCTTCGGCGGATACGTTGTCGAATACCCAGGAGCATTTAGTAAAATAAATATATTAAGAAGATGAAATACAAAGAAATTATTAAGAAATTAAAATCGATGACTAATCCTAAAAACGTAAAAGGGATGGCGAGGTTTGGGATTAATCCCAAGCAAACTTTAGGAATTTCTATACCTAATTTAAGAAAACTAGCAAAAGAAACCGGAAACAATCACGACATGGCACAAAAGCTATGGAGATCTGGGTATCATGAAGCGAAAATTTTGGCTTCTATGATTGACGAGGCTGACAAAGTAACAGAAAAACAGATGGATGCGTGGGTTTCCGATTTTGACTCCTGGGATGTCTGCGACCAAGTTTGTAGTCTTTTTGAAAAAACTCCATATGCATTTGAAAAAGCAGTTGAATGGTCAAAGAAAAATGAAGAGTTCGAAAAGCGAGCAGGTTTTGCACTTATGGCCACTCTTGCCTGGCACAACAAGAATTCACCTGATACAAAATTTATTAAATTCTTCCCGCACATTAAAAAGGGTGCGATTGATGAGCGTAATTATGTTAAAAAAGCAGTTAATTGGGCCTTAAGACAAATCGGGAAAAGAAATAAAAATTTGAATAAAGGGGTAATTAAATTAGCAAAAGAGATTCAAAAGATTGATGATAAAACTGCGCGCTGGATTTCCGCCGACGCTCTTCGAGAATTAACCAGTGAAAAGACTCAAAAAAGACTACCTATCCACCCGGCACAATAAAGAATACTCACAATTCTCACAAAACATGTGGCCTGAACATTTGAAATCCGACTTTTCAATTTCCTCCCGAACCTTAAATATCTCAACAACCGCCACGTTCAGTTCTTCCTTAGACCTGGTCGTTGTTATTTTTGACATGCCGTCAAAATAATATAGCGAGAGTTTTATGTCCTGGAGCTTTTTGCCAAAAGGGCTATCCGTAATTGTCGCTCCCGCAAGTGCATAAAAAGTTAATTGCAGATTGTGATCAACCTGCTTTTGTGTGGGAACATTGGCACCTGTTTTGTAGTCAATTATTTCTATCCCACCGTCCCTTAGCCTATCAACTCTATCAATTCTCCCACCTATTTTTAGAGGTCGTTCGGAGGGCTTGCCCTGAGCAAGCGTAGCGAGTCGAAGGGGAACTACAAATGACTGCTCAAGAGTAAGTGGTAATTTTTTGGGATCAAACTCTTGTTTGTAATAATCGTTTAAATATTTTTGCGCTGCTTCGTATGATCTTTGTTCGTGGCTCTTGCTTTTGTAGCCATCTGAAATCCAGACCTCCTCAAGTGTATCTTCTAATAATTTAACCGTTGGCTTACCTCCCGATTTAATTCCCATATAAAAGTCTCTTAAGGCCGAGTGAATTGATGTCCCAAAAGATTGTGCTGCTGAAGGAGGAGTCGGAATTCGTACAATATACTTCAACTTGTAATGAAGTGGGCAAGTCCTGAATGTTTCGATTTGGCTGTAAGATAGGTAATCTATGTGTAAATCAGTGACTGGTGACTGGTGATTGGTGACTGGTGTAACTTCTGATGGTTGGTAATCCAAAAAGCTTAACTGCTCACTGTCCACAGTCCACTGTTCAATGGACACTGCTTCATCTCCGAGTGCTTCGAAAATGAATGGTGATAATTTTTTCTCTCTTTTCCCTTCACCGTAATAATCTGCTGCAGTAAAATACAACCTGTCCATCGCCCTTGTCATTCCGACATAAAAAAGCCGACGTTCCTCCTGAAGATGATAATCCCCCTGAGGCAAAATTTCTTTGATTAAAACCTCGGGAATTGGTATTTGTTCGCGCCTTTCAATTGTCGGAAATCTTTGTCCGACTAGATTTACCAGAAATACGACCGGAAACTCAAGACCCTTAGCAGAGTGTACTGTCAATATATTTATTGCATTTACTCGGGTCCAATCTACATCTGCCGCCAGTGGCGACTCTCCAAGTTCACTTGACAGCTCCAGCCAATCAACAACGGCCATGACGGTTGCGTCTTCATGATCCACTTCATAAGTTTTTAATTTATCAAAAAACTTCGAAATGTTTGCCACTTTCTTTTCTGCTTCAATCGAATCAGGATTTATTAAATTTTGAATTAAGCCAGTACCTTCTAAAAAGTAGTACAAAAGTTGCCCAGCTGTCTCTTTTTTTATTAACTTTAAATGACGATCAATAATGCCCGTGATTTTCTTAACTTTCTCTTTGGTTTCGCCAGAAACAAAAATATCGTCTACTTTTTCAGCTGCCTCAAATAAAGAAAGATTTAAGCGCTTCGCATAATTTCCCAAGCGCACTAGGTCGCGTGCAGCAATATCAAAGTATTCGATGGATAAAAGCCTGTAGAAAGAAACCGAATCTTCAAAATCGTAAAGAACTTTAAGATATGAAATTAAATCGATTATTTCTGGTTGCCTGAACAGCCTACCCGGCCCCAAGAATTGGTAGGGAACTGCGTGCCGCGAAAAAGCTCTGATAAAGGGTTCAGCATGATTATTTGCCCGTACAAGTACAGCGGTATTGCTATATGTGATTGGTGATTTGTGATTAGTGACTAGTGATTTTATTTCTTTAGCAACTGCGTCTGCTTCATTCTCAACTCGATCGACGTGAATGAAATGAACGTCGTGAGATCCTGAGCGAGCGGAGCGAGTCGAAGGACCCCTTTGCGCAACTAAGTTCTTATCAATCCCCAATTTAGCCTCCAAAGTATCGGGGTTATTGTGCTTTATTAGTTTATAAGCAGGGTCTAAAATGCTTTGGGTTGATCGATAATTTATTGTTAAAACTACGGTTTTTGCTTTTTTGTAGGTTTTCATAAAGTGCACGATATTTGATACCGCGGCTCCCCTGAACTTGTAAATTGACTGTGAATCATCGCCGACAACCGTTAAGTTTCCATTCTTGTTGGGTGGTGCTAAAAGTTTTACAAGCTCATATTGAGCTATATTTGTATCCTGAAACTCATCAACCAGTACATATTTAAACTTCTTTCGATACTCGGAAAGCACATTTGATCTTTGCCTGAAAAGAAGCAGGGTTTTAACTATCAAATCACCAAAATCCATCATTTCTTCTTTCACTTTCAATTCCTCGTAAACTTTGTAAGCATTCGCGAGCTCCCTCCACTTTTCGATTTCAATTTTTTCCTCCTTGTTATTAGTTTTGCCCGCCCCGCTTCGCTTGGCGAGGCCGGGGAGTTTTGAGTTTTGAGTTCGCGCCCAGCGTAGATATTCCTCAGGCACGATGTCTTCATCTTGAAGCCTACTGAAGTGCTGAATCATGCTGTCGACAAACTTTGTAGGGTTTCCTAAAGGTCTAAAATACTTAAGTTCGAATTTGAATAAGTTTTTTCTGACAAACTGAACCGTTTCAGCTTGAGTCATCAGTTTGTATCTTGGATTTAGACCAATGTGTAGCGCTTCGTCCCTCAAAACCCGATCGCAAAAAGAATGAAATGTCGAAATCCACATCTGGGTGTAGCCATATGGCATAGCAACATCAACGCGCTCTTCCATTTCGCGAGCTGCCTTTTCAGTAAAAGTCAGGGAAAGTATTTCGGAGGGTTTGGCAAGTTTCCTTTCTATAAGATACTTAATCCGCTCGGTTATAACAGTAGTTTTCCCGGTCCCCGCCCCAGCAATAATTAAAAGCGGTCCCTTTTTATACTTAACAGCTTCTAATTGCTCTTTATTAAGTTTTTTGAAATCGACCGGCTCTTTTGCCATATCTTCCCGATTATACCAGCATCCTAAGAAGTTCGACGAAGAAAACTATTCTTCCAGTTTCTTTGTTTCCTCTTTTACTCCCTGTCCCAAACTTTGGGTTGAGGTGATTTTTTGACCGAGTTGGGTGAAGGAGGAGAATACTTGGCTCATCATGTTGTAGGCATTATTAAGGTGTTTTTGCAAAACTCCTAAGTTATCGTCGACTTTACTGTAGTCTTTCTGTATTGCCCGAAGCGCTGCTAAAATTGCCCGTGCCTCTTTTTCTATCTTTTGTCCCTCAAAACTCATCAAAATCGCTCGAAGGTACGCATAAAAGGTTGTCGGAGAAACCGGCAATACCCTTTTTGTGGCTGCATAATCGAAAAGGGTTGTATTATTTACAATTTCATAGTAAACGGATTCCGACGGAACATACATCAGAGCGTAATCAATAGTTCCCTCTTCAGTCAAAATGTATTTCTTAGAAATCGAATCTATGTGATTTTTGACATCGCGCTCAAATAATTTTTCGAAGGTTTTTTTCTCTTTCTCATCACGGCTTCCAGTCATTTTACGAAAATCCTCCATTGGAAACTTGGAATCGATTGGAACTATTCCTCCCGAAGTTTTTATAGCCGCATCTACTTTATCGCCGGATTTGAAAGTATATTGTAAGTGGAAAGACTGTTTGGGAAGCATTTGCCCTAAAAGTTCCTTTAAAACTTGCTCACCTATATTCCCACGAAGTTTCGGGCTTCGTAAAAACTCCTGCAAGTCTTTCATTCCACGGCCAATCTCGCTCATTTCTCCTATATTTTTTTGGACGTCACCTATAACCCTTGCTGCTGTATCCAGTCGTCTATTAAGAGATTCTGTGTTTTTCTGCAGGCTCTCAAGTAAGACCTTTCTGTCTTCTTTTGAACCCGACTGCAGCATTTTAATAATCTCCAAAAGCTCATCTGAGGGTTTCTGTTTTTCCGCAATTTCGGTTAATCGGCGGTTCACAAATAAACCGAGAATAAAGACCGCTCCAATTACTATTGCTATTAGGACTATTGGATCCATTCTGTTGTCATTCTAACACCGCTTTCGTTTAAAATAAATGAAACCATGAAGAAAAAAGAACTGCGACAAAAAAAGGTAAAGTTTAGGAAAAACTTTTTACCAACTTTGTTTCTAATAATCCTTCTTTGGTCTATTGCAGCTTTTATTATTTACTTTGTCGAACCGTCTGCCTTTGCTATGATACCGGCTTTACTTTTAGTTATCTTTTTTGCATTGCTTTTTACAACATCTTTGCTCTTTGCAAATACTAGGAGGGGTTTAATCACAACGTCGTTTTTGACACTTTTTATTATCCTTAGATATTTAGGTGTTGGGAATATTATTAACTTTTTACTTATTCTCGGAGTTGGAATAACATTCGAGCTCTATCTTAACAGCAAAAGGCCTTGACAGACCACTCCCTCTTGTTATACTGCGACTAAACTTCTGTTTCAATATTAAAACAAGTTGGTTTAATAAAGAAAACTACCATGCGAACTTCTAATGAAAAATTAAATCCCTCTTTTAAAAATCAAATTAATAAAACTCTTGCTCAAACTTTGTCGGATTTAAAAGATTTAGACGAGGCTGAAATATTTTTACACGACTTTCTTACAGAGAGCGAATTTGAAGCTTTTTCTAAACGATTGGCGATTGCCTACTGGCTAAAAAAGGGCAGAAGTTATGCAAACATTAAACAAAATCTTAAAGTTTCCAGCGCTACGGTTGCCACGGTTGCAAACATAATGGGGAGAGAAGGTTTCCAGCTCGCCCTAAAAAAACTTGAAGCCGAAGAATGGGCCAACATCTGGGCGGAAAAGATTAAAAACTTCGTAGGCAAATAGCTTCTGGCCTATTCAGATGATAAACTTCCCTCATGGTAAAAAAGAAATTTTACTTAACCACAGCTATACCATATGTAAACGCTAAACCTCACGCGGGGCATGCGCTGGAGTATGTAATTGCTGATGCAATTCACCGTTTTCGCGAACTTCATGGGGAAAAAGTCCGCATAGTCTCGGGTGCAGATGAGAATGCCCTAAAAAACGTTCAAGCGGCCGAGGGCGCAGGTGTTCCAGTTCAAAAATTTTTGGATAAAAATTCCAAAATTTTTGAGGAATTTTACAAAATTTTAGGAGTTGAGCTTGACGAATTTAGGCGGGGAACTGATAAAAAACTTCACTGGCCAGGAGTTCAGAATTTTTGGAAACTCGTGGACAAAGGTGGCGACATTTATAAGAAAAAATACAAAGGTCTTTATTGCGTGGGTTGTGAGGAGTTCAAAACCGAAAAAGATTTAGTTGATGAAAAGTGCCCTATTCATGACAAAAAACCTGAAATTGTAGAGGAGGAAAATTACTTTTTTAAGCTAAGCAAATATCAAAACAAGCTTCTTCAACTAATTGAGTCCGATACTTATAAAATATATCCTTCGAAAAGAAAAAACGAAGTGCTTTCATTTATTAAATCGGGTTTAACCGATTTTAGTATTTCAAGAAGCAATGAGCGTGTGCGCGGAGTTGGAGTACCGGTTCCGGATGATCCGCCAGCTGGCGGACAGAAAATTTATGTTTGGTTTGATGCCTTAAACATATATCAAACAGGTATTGGCTGGGGATATGACGAAAAATTATGGAGACGCTGGTGGCCGGCGGATTTACATATAATCGGTAAAGATATAATCCGCTTCCACGCAGTATATTGGCCGGCAATGCTTTTATCTGCTGGGCTCCCATTACCCAAAGCACTTCTGGTTCATGGATTTATTTCATCCGGCGGCCGCAAGATGTCCAAAAGTTTAGGTAATGTAATTGACCCATACGAAATAATTGAAAAATACGGAGTAGAATCGCTACGCTATTTTCTTCTAAGCCAAATTCCAACGCTAGATGATGGTGAATTTACAGTTGAAAGATTTGAAGAGGTTTACCTGGCAGATCTTGCAAATGGTTTGGGGAATTTAGTGGCAAGAGTTGCGGGGCTTGCAAAAGATTTAAGATTTAACATTTTCGATTCAAGAATAAATAAATTTAGTACGAATGTAAAAAAACATATTGAGAATTATCAACTCAACCTCGCCTTAGAAACTATCTGGAAGGAAATGAAAAAAGCGGATGTGCTAATAAACGAAAGGCAAGTGTGGAGTTTGAGAGGTAAAGAGAGAGAAGAAGTACTATCAGACTTAGTAAATCGAGTTAGACAAATCGCGATCGATTTAAGGCCATTCTTGCCGGAAACCGCAGAAAAAATTGAAAAGCAATATAAAGGTCCTAAAATAAAGTCAGGAAAACCCCTTTTTCCCCGCCTACTCTAAAACTTTACGAAGCTAAACCTACTTTTTTGTAGTCAAATATGCGGCTGGGATAAGCCCAAGAAGTCCCCCACCGATGAAAGCTAAAAGTCCAGAAAGAAGTGCCAGAAGAAGTAAGCCGAAATTATTCATTAAACCCTTTTTTGATAAAACTGCAAAAGAAAGCCCTAAGGAGGAAAGTATGCCAATAATATTTCCGATTCGAAGTCCTAATTCAAAATTTTGCTGGCCGCTCGCTAGTCCGAATAAACCGCCTGCCAATGCACCGACTACAACAATAAGAATAAGGTAGCCGAGATAAAATCCGAGAGCTTCCTTTCTGTTTCTTTTGTAGGCAAAATCTGTGAGATTTTTAAACATTTCATTATGACATTCCCCCCGTGCTTATAGCTCGGGGTACACTTCTAAAAGAGAATGACATATCAGGTTCGATTCATCCCCGCACTGAAAGTGCGGAGTTTTCTCGAATCTGCTATAAGCCTAACACTTGTGCTACACTAAAATCAACTCTCTAGAAATTTAATCGCTTTCAGTCCTTTCCGTTGGCAAAAGGCTCTTGAACATAGGGTTAAGGAGAAGGTTTAGGGAGATAATCGGATTTCTATCTTTTTACCAAGGGCTTTTGCAACTTTTTCAAGAGTACGCAAGCTTCTCCCTTTGTAAGAGGGGCTTTCGAGTCGGGCAATTGCCTGCTGTGAAGTCCCTACTTTCTTTGCTAGTCCTTTTTGAGAAAGCTTCTTCTCTCGACGAGCTTTGATAATTTCAAAGGAAGTATCCAAATAAACATCGCCGGTTGGTTCTTCCCATGCTTTTCGAAACTTGGGATCTTTAAGTTTCTTGTCTAAATCTTCTTCGAACGACACTCCAAGTTTTTTTGTTTTGATAATTTTATAAAAATTAGATTTTTTAACTGCCATTTTTTTACGCCTTAAATCTTTCCTCAAATTCAGTTTTATACATTAATGCTTTTTCGACTTCTTTTTCTGGAACTTTAGCAGTCTTTTTTACAAAACCGTGGGTTATAATAATATTCTCTTTCCCAAAGAAAAAATAAAGAATTCTGTAATCGCTTGGGCTAAACTTGACCCTTAGCTCATATATTCCGTCTCTTAAATAATCTACATACGGTCTTTTCAGCCTTGGACCTTCTTCTGATAAAAGTAAAATCTGTTTCCGAATTTTAACTTGAGCCTTTAGGTTAAGTTTATCTATAAATTCGAGTGACAGGATGTCACCCCGTCTTGTTTTGTAAAAAATTATTTTGTACATTAATACTACATCAAATTTGATGTATAGTCAACGACGATCTTTCTCAGTACCATTAATCAATATTAGCATTGACAGTATCCAAAGCATGTTGCTAGTGGGCAAGCGCCTTGAATACAAGGTTACGGAGAAGGTTTAAATACGTTGTAAGACTCAATCGTCTTTTTGAGGCCTTGGATTAGAGAAGCTTTTGGTTTCAACTTGTTGCTTCAGAAAGTCTTGGCTCTAGTCTCCTTGAACCCCCAGGCTCATCTTGCCTTTCTTGGTCCGATTTCCCCTCCACCAAAACGTAAAAAGTAGCAAATTTTTCATTGAGCTCTCTTTGGGCATCTATTTCCTCCTTGGTCCACCAACCATCATTTCTGAACAGTGTCACCTCTCCTTCTTGGTCGGGTTTGACTTTTCTGGCGATAGCAATTCTTCTACCCTTTTCTTCTGTAAAGATATTTGGCCCATAACGATAAGCTGTTTGAATAAAAAACAGCTCTCCTTTCACTCTTTTTACCGTTGCAAAAAGTGGCGTGCCGCCATATGCCCACTCGTTAAATTTAAAAGGTACTCCTTTGTCTAACGCCACCGGAAGCGTAGTTCCCCAACCTGTTTCCCTCTCAATATCGCTTTGTTGCGAATCAAGAAACTCAATCAAATCTTTATCTTTGGCCACGGCTAATGTAGACGGTATTAAAATAGCTCCTACTTGCCCTTCGTCAATCAGATCTGCACTAACACTATAGTCTATAATGTGGAAAGCGGGGTTTTCGCTGGGTATTTCTCTTCTTCTTATTCCAGAACTTTCTATTCTACGAACACTCGTGTACTCCCTTTTACCAACTTTGATTAGGAGTATCTTTGGCAGACTTGCGACACTTAATTCTGCCAGCTCTCTGTTTATATCTTCTAATTCTTCGCTTATTGCCTTAACTTTAGGGTCTAACCTAAATTCGAGTTTCGCCCTTGCCCTATCAAGGCGACCTGGTTTCCCATCGTCCAACGGATGCTGTTCTGACATATCGTTTACATCTTCTATCCGTATTTTACAATGGAAACATCTCTTAAGCGAGAATAGTAAGAAACTGTTAAACTGAAATCATACTAATTTACAAGATGGAAACAGTATTCAATCAAAGCTTGTGGGGAGACGAAGGATTCTCAGCCATCCTTTCGATGAAGTCACTCCCCGAAATATTAAAAATTATTGCAAAAGATACGTCTCCTCCTCTCTGGAATATTTGGGAATGGCTTTTTTTTAGATTATTTGGAACCCACGAGATCGTAATAAGGTGCTTAGCGTTTATTTTCTTTCTGGGAACAGTTTTTTTTGCCTACAAAATCGGTGCCTTTTTGTGGAATCGAAAAACAGGAATTTTAGCGGCAGCACTTACCTTCCTTAATCCTTTCTTTTTTACTTATGCTTTTGAAGGAAGAATGTATTCCATCCTAACGTTGGGGGTAACAGCCTCGATGTACTTTTTCTTAAAGATACTTAAGGCTAAAGACTCAAAACTAAAAACTTTTGATAAGGTCGGTTATGTAATTGCCACTCTTTGGGCAATGTACTCTCACCACTTTGCAATTTTTGCAATATTTTTACAAGGCCTTTGGTTTATTTGGGAATTTTTATTTGGTAAAAGGGAAACTGCAAAAAAAATATTTTGGCTCTTTGTATTTGTGGGTATCGGTTATCTTCCATGGATGCTACCTCTTTACAACCAAACGAAAATGGTAGGAGGTGGTTTTTGGCTTGGAACTCCTATTTTAAAGGATTTGAGAAATTTAATTTATGAATACTTGGCCGAAGGTATTAAAGGACATCCTTTTGAAATTTTCAGTCTAAAGCTACACCAAATTGCACTTGATCTGGTTCTTATTAGTTTAATTATCAAAAAATGGTTTAAAAATATAAAAGAAAACCTCTTTTTAGCTTCATGGTTTTTATTTCCAATACTCTCAACATGGGGTGTCTCTCAACTTTTCCAATCCATTTTCTTCAATCGTTATCTACTCTATACAATTCCAGCGGCAATGCTTCTTTTAGCGTCAAATAGACGCAAACTAACAACAATAATTTTGGCTTTTCTCGTAATTATTTTTATTATGATTGACTTTCATTACTTTACTCACCCGACGAAAAAACCCTTTCGCGAACTGGCAAGGTATGTCAAAGACACACGTCAAGAAAGGGACTTTCTCGTAAATTGGAATGCCGCAAGCCATCACCTCTGGGAAACAAAATATTATGATATTCCTGCACCAATTTATATTCAGGGTGGCGGGGAACTACCCTTTTTTGTTGGTACTGCCTTGATGCAAGAAAGTGATATCGCAGTAAGTATCCCAAAAGACACAGTTCGAGTCGGGGTTGTAACCAGCGGTTCTGTTGATGAGGTAGCTTTACCAGGCTATACTGAAGAAGAAAGAAAAACCTTTCGCGCGCCTGCGCCCGGCGGCGGAGAAATTCACTTTGTATGGCTGCAAAAAAACGAAAAACTGTAAGTACCAAGAATTTTATTTCAATAATCTCGGAAAAATTTCATACGCCTAAGTGGTTATTTGTGCTTCTTTTAATCGTACTTCTTCTTCGGATCCCTTCCTTTTTTGAACCCTATTCTTACGGGGATGAGATGATTTACCTAACGCTAGGCGAGGCAATAAGACAGGGAATTCCTCTTTATTCCGGAATTCACGACAACAAACCTCCTCTTCTTTATATAGTTGCGGCAATAGCAGGAAGTCTTTTCTGGTTCAAAGCAATTTTGGCACTTTGGCACATTATCACAGTATTTCTTTTCTGGAAATTAACGAAAGCTCTTTTTCCAAGCAAAGAAAAGCTTGGTAAAATTGCAACTGTAATTTTTGCACTTTTTACAACTATACCTCTTTTGGAAGGAAATATTGCCAATGCCGAACTTTTTTTAATAGGTCCTATTATTGGAGCGTTTCTTTTGCTTTGGCCTTTTGATAATAAATCATCTCCTAAAAAGCTTGTCTCTGCTGGTTTGCTTTTTTCAACCGCAACCTTGTTTAAAGTTCCAGGGGTGTTTGATATGGGAGCAGTAGTCTTTGCTTGGGTTGTCGCAAATAAATTTAATATTAAAAACTTAAAGGAAATAATAATTAAAACCGCGTATTTATTTATTGGTTTCATAACCCCAATTTTAATTTCTTTCCTTTGGTTTGGCCTTGATGGAGCTTTGTCTCAATACTTAGTTGCAGCGTTTGGTCAGAACTTAGGCTATCTCTCATCATGGAGGCCGGGAGATGTCCAGGAATCGTTTTTAGTTCGAAATGCTCCACTTTTGCTGCGCGCATTAACAGTCATTATTGGACTTTTAGTTTTGTATGTGAAAAGAAAAAAGTTCTCAAAACAGTTTGTATTTATCTCCGCCTGGCTTTTATTCACTCTCTTTGCAGTTACCCTATCGGAGCGCCCATACCCGCACTATTTAATTCAATCAGTTGCCCCTATCTCACTCCTTCTGGCAATCCTCTTTACCGAAAAAACCAAGGAACAAGTCCTTGTAATAATTCCACTTGCGTTAACATTTTTTGTGCCGATTTATTTCAAATTTTGGTACTATCCGACGACCCCCTATTATCTTAGGTTTATAAAATTCGCAACCCGTCAAATATCAAAAGATGAGTATTTCTTGGCTTTCGGGGGCAATGTCATTACAAATTATAAAGTTGGAAACTATATAGCCACAACAACAAGACCGGGCGAGAAAGTCTTTGTCTGGGGAGACAGCCCTCCCGTCTATGCGCTATCCCGGCGTTTTCCCCCAGGAAAATATGTGGCTAACTATCACATAAAGGATTTCTCAACAAACAAAGATACAATAAAAACCTTATCTTCGAATTTTCCCAAAATAATTGTCATTCTTCCAAGCTCAAGTCCTCCTCCGGAGCTTACTGCGTTTCTAAGAGAAAACTATATTCTGACAGAAGTCATTGACGGCGCTCAAATTTGGAACTCCTTATCTGCCCGCGTACGGGCTATAATTGCTCGATAGTTTCCATGAGAGCTTTAACTTACGGTCTAAAAAATCCTTTGTTGAAGAAAATTCCCTTTCGCAATCTTATCTTTTTATCTTTGATAATAAACCTGACAGCTTTGGCCTTGGTTATAGTACTTCAAAGACACCTTCCCCCGCAGATTCCCCTCTTTTACGGCCTGCCAAAAACAAAAGAACAGCTAGCAAGTTCAACCTCGCTCATCATCCCATCTATCATTGCAATCGGGGTTATGTTTTTAAACATTTTAATATCCCAAATTACAAAAGTAGAATTTCTTAAAAAAACTCTTATTATCATCGGCGCCGTTTGCTCTTTTTTGTCAATCATAACCACTGTTAAGATAATCTTTCTTATCGGGAGTTTTTAATATGGGCAATATTGTCTCATTAATTCTTTTTCCCGGAGCAATGGCTTTTGTTCTTTCGTATCTTGCAACACCTTATGTTATTAAATTAGCAAAAAGATGGGGGCTAGTTGATGACCCAACAAAAAGCAAGCATCCGAAGGTAATTCACACATATCCCGTACCCCGCGGTGGAGGTTTGGTTATTTTCTTCGCAATTTTGGTATCTTCGCTAATATTTCTGCCTTTAGATAAACACTTAATCGGTATTCTGACAGGGGCACTTTTGCTTACTTTCTTAGGCCTTTTTGATGACAAATACAACCTAAATCCATATTTAAGGTTATTTCTCCAATTTATCGCAGCAGCTATTCCTATTATTTCAGGTATAGGAATCTCTTTTATTTCTAATCCAGCCGGCGGTATTATTGATTTGTCTCACCCTCAAATAACCGTCAATTTCCTCGGGGAAATTAGAAGCATATGGCTTTTTTCAGATATCTTCGCTTTGTTTTGGATTGTAGCATTGATGAATTTCTTAAACATGGGGGCAAAGGGAGTCGACGGACAATTACCGGGGGTTGTAACAATTGCTTCCGCGACAATTGCCGCGCTTTCACTAAGATTTTCAGCAGATATAACCCAATGGCCAGTCATTATTTTGGCAGTAATTACGGCTGGAGCCTTTCTTGGTTTTTTACCCTGGAACTTTTTCCCCCAAAAAATAATGCCGGGTTTTTCCGGATCAAGCCTCGCAGGATATTTTCTGGCTGTTGCCTCAATATTATCAACCACCAAAGTTGGTACGCTTTTTGTAGTCTTGGGAGTACCCCTTGTCGACACTGGGTATACAATCGTAAGAAGGATTCTCTCAAGACGCTCTCCTGTATGGGGAGATCGGGGGCATCTACACCACAGACTTCTTGATTCAGGACTTAGCAAGCGCCAGGTAGCTTACTTTTATTGGTTAATCACAGGAATATTGGGAGTCTTTGCACTAAATTTGAACACTCAAAGTAAGTTATATACAATTGTGGGAGTTGCAATTTTAGTTGGAGGATTAATCCTGTGGCTAACTTACCGACCGAGATCGTCAAAGTAGCAAGACCTGTTCACTGGATAAAAAACGGGGCGCTTTTTGCTGCAATTATTTTTAGCGGTAACCTTTTTTCAGAAGTTTTATTTTTGAAAGTTGTAATAGCCTTTCTTTCTTTTAGTCTTGCGACGAGTGCCGCTTATATCTTCAACGACATGATCGACGCCCCACTTGATCGCGTCCACCCCATAAAAAGAAATCGTCCTATTGCTGCTCGAAGGCTTACTCTCCCTGAAGCAACTGGCGCAATGTTTATCTTTTTTGTAGCTTCCGTCTATCTTGCCATGAGTCTTAACAGCCTATTTTTACTTACACTTTTGGGGTATTTAGTAATGCAGGCAGTCTATAGTCTGGGTTTAAAAAATGTTGCAATCATCGACATTATCATTATTGCCGCTGGATTTATCATTAGAGTTTATGCCGGTGCTTTTGCAATTGACGCCCATCTTTCTGTTTGGTTTTTACTTTGCGTAATTTCTGTTGCCCTTTTTTTGGCATCGGGAAAAAGAAGGGCTGAGCTTGGAGTGATTACGGCAACTCCTGGTGCTACCAGAAAAAGTCTAACCAAATACTCAAAAACGCTATTAGATTCATATGTGACCATGTTTGGAAATGCAGCCTGGATGAGTTGGGCACTCTTCACTTTTTTTGAAAGTCCATCTGCGGCTTTACCAGTCTGGTTATTTTTGGCAGAACTATCAAGAACGACAACTGTAAATAAACTCTTAATGATAACAATCCCTGTTGTCATTTTTGGAATCATGAGGTACCAATCCTTGATATTTGAAAACAGAAGCGAATCTCCTGAGAAGCTACTTTTAACTGACAAAGCTCTAATAACCTCAATAATACTTTGGCTTGGTTTGATAATCTGGGTTTTATATGGAGGTGTTACAAATCTTGCTCTTGCAATACCAAGATAAGCCCAATTAATTGATCTTAAGTTACTTATTAGGGTGTCGGAGAACCTGTAGTTTGTGTCGGAGTAGCTTTGACAGTTGGAGTCGGAGTAGAAGCCTTAGTAGGTGTTGGTGTGGGTGAGATAGACGCTTCGCCGTCTATCTTTTTCGCATAAGTATTTGAAACCCAACCCTGTTTCAGCTCGTCATTTGCCTCTGCCGATGGAAACTCTATCTTAAACCATCCGGTTTTTTCGTCCTCTTCTAAAAATGAATATTTTTCTCCTGGTTCCACTTGCCCTATTTCTTTCCCTAATGTTGAAGGCTCCGCCCTTACTCTTAAAAATCCAATCGGGGTTGAAAGTATTTCAACTTCAATCTTTTTTTCTTCCTGCCCTTGAACATCCCCTGTTACTACCTCTTCCGTAAATTCAAGGTTTTCCGCCAACTGAACAATTGCTGTTAATTTATACCCACTAACTGTCTTTACCCTTATTGTGCGGTCTAAAAAGCCTTTTGAATTGAAAAAAAGAGTGTGTTCTCCTGGCGCTATTGATGAAGACTTATAAGGTGTAAATACCTTTATTCCCCCATCAATTTCGAATTGGGAGGAGGTAGGGATAGTAACAACTGAAAGTGCGGTTTCTTCTTTACCTACTTTTTCAAAAGAGACAATCTCCCCCTGACCTTGCTCAGCACTTTCGCCAAATTCCCAATGGATCACAGTTTGAACTCCACCTACTAAAGTCACTTTTGTCTCATATGGTGCAAGAGGTCTCTCAAATGATTCAGGAATAAGCTTGACTGTAATCTCACCCTCTTTCCTTACTTCCTCATAAGGAGTTCTTCCAAAAAGCACACCACCTATAAATACCGAAGAAACAGGATTTGTTTCAATTGATATACCAGCACCTCTCGGTCTTCCTACGCCGATCAGAAAAAAGGTAAGACCGATAACTAAAACCACCCCAATTACTACTAATATAATAACCCTAGGATTTCTCAAGATTCATGGAGTTTACCAAAGTGATACCTGCTAGGTCAAACGAGCCCATCTACTTTGGACTTGACCCCGCACCAATATGAGTATCTGATTTTCAAATATTCAAGTATGACTTTACTTATATGTTACTTTTATGGATAGAAAAAAACTATATATTAATAGAGAGCTCAAAATCAGGGAATATTTAATACTCATTTGGTGCGGGGTTTTGTGTTTTGAGGCTAGATGAGGTAGAATTATCACGTCTTGGCCGGATGGCGAAGTGATAACGCGGGTGTCTGTCTCGCAGAGCGAGATCCTGCTCTGAAGGACAAAACACTTTACTCTAGTGTGTTTAAAAAATGCATTACGTTTATGTCTTGAGGAGTGAAAAGAATAAGGATATCTATATTGGATTTACGAGTAACTTAAAAGTAAGGTTTAATCTGCACAATAGGGGCAAGGTTAGATCGACAAAAGCTTATAAACCTTGGAAATTGGTATACTTTGAAGCGTATTTTTCAAAACCAGATGCAACCAAAAGAGAAAGAGAATTGAAAATACACGCTGCTAAAAATGAACTTTTAAAAAGATTGAAAAATAGTTTGGCCTAGTGGTGAAGTGGAAACACGGTCGTCTGCAAAACGACTACGCATGGGTTCGATTCCCATCTAGGCCTCAGGACAGTTGGTCTGTCTCGCAGAGCGAGATCTGGCTCTGCCAGACAAAACCGCGTACGTGGGTTCGAATCCCATCCCGGTCTCATAATTTTACTATTTGACCCATAAAATATCTCCTTGACTTCCCATAGCAAAACTGTATAGGATTGCAGTAAGTTTATACTGTAAGTGAGGCCTCCGGCCCATAGGGCCTCAGGCCCGGAGGGGGGTGAATAATTTTGAGCCTTCAAATTGTTAATGTTATCGGCAATGCCACAAAAGACGCCGAGCTAAAAGTTTCTAAAGACGGAGTTTCATACGTTTCTTTTAGACTAGCAGCTAGTGGTCAAGACGGAACAACTACCTTTTATAACGTCTTGGTTTTCGGACACTACGGCGACGTTATGAAGGAACATGTAAATCGCGGCCGCCAAGTCTTTGTTAACGGACGTCTACAAATAAGCGACAAAGGTTATGTCAGTGTAGTTGCTGATCATATCGAGCTTTTAGCCCGCCCCAAACCCAAGATCGAAAGCCAAGTCGAAAACAAAGCTGAAGAACCCGTTGCAAAATCTAAGAAAACAAAATAGGATTGGAATTCGTATATTGCTATCGTTTAACTCTCCAAATTCCTCCATATGTACCATGAGGCAACTGTTCTATATGGCTTCCAGCGTTCGGAGAATTTAGTCATCTTCTGGGAATTAAGGTTCTTTTTGAGTAATTTCGTAATTCCTTTTCCAATACCCAAATCAGCAATTGGAAATATGTCTGGTCGGGCGAGAGAGAACATAAGAAACATACTTGAGGTCCACTTCCCTATTCCCTTTACAGCTATCAACTCTCTTTCCACTTCTTCATCAGGTAGTTTATCTAACTTTCTCACTTGTAACTTATTACTTACAACTTTTTCTGCTAAATCTTTAACATAAGAGCACTTAGCATAGGATAAGCCACAGCTTCTTAATTCCTCAGTTTCTAATTTAATAAGTTTTTCCGGAGTTATCGCACCGCTGCATTTTTCCTTAACCCTACTGAAGATTGTGGTTGCCGCTTTTCCTGAAAGCTGCTGCGAAGTTATTGCATCGACCAAATCGATAAAATATTCCTTTTTCTTTCTCGGTTTAATTTTACAAGGACCGTGTTTTTTGATCAAAGGCCCAATATATTTATCTTTTGAAAGAATTTCTTCTGCCTTTCTCCACATGGATATTACATAAAAATTTCTTGCTAGCTAGTCATGCTTTCCAACGCTTGATTTATATCAGGTCCAAGTGAATTCACATCAGGAAGTACTTGCTTGCCCTCCATAAGTTCGTAAAACAGTTTTCTAAACCTTTCCCTCGATTTTTTATCATCACCCAAAAAATCCTTCACTAACTTATGTTTATCTGCAACCGCTAATCTCTTATATATTTCTACCAACTTTATGGAGTCATCAACTGCACTTATAATCATACGAATATCTATTCTTTCATTTGTCCTTGCTTCAGTAACCGCTTTCTTCATAGCTATCTCTACCTCCTCCAGTACTCCAGTATCACTCATGTCCGACATGTTAAGCACTTCAGCTCCAGCTTGACCTTTACTAGCCAAGGCTGCCACCGCAAGTCTCCATCTCCCAATATCTTTTCCCTTTTCTTCTCTAACAATTTTCCCTAACTCCTCCACACTATGGTTTGCCAACTCCCAATAGTTGTCTATGCGAAGTTTTGAGTGTTCTCTTCTCACGGGCAACTCAGTTTTAGGTCCAACCCCATAAGGTTCTTTCCTGAATTCCAACCCTAATAACTGGCGAACTGAAGCTCGAATATCCGTATCTCTTCTTGCTCTCACTCCTTCCAGTATTCCACTTTCCTTCAGGGCCAGTAACCTTCTCGACAACTCCTTCAATCGCATTAAATCAATTTCTTCTACGACAACTTGCTTGGGCTCGCCATCCACTAGTAGTCCAGTTATCCTAACAGGTCTACCGGAAGGCAATCTCGGCAATTCTTCCAATTGAAGAGTGTCGCTTGCTTCCAGGTCGGTACTACATGTAAATTCTCTTCTCCATTCATCAAAACTATATGTTATTTTATGTTCTTTACCGTTGATCTCAATTGTGTCTGGATTTTGACTCAATATCCTTTTTCTTTCGTCTGCTGACAAAAATTCATTTATATCAAGCTCCATATTAAGCTTGCCATTTTTCAAAGCTTCTTCTAAATTTTTTAATGAATGGATATCACCCAAGTGTTCAACGTACCAGTCTTTAAGCTGCTCTGTTGTAAACATCGCTCCCATAAAAGATCCTTCCGACCTTTTCCATAAAGCATTAAGTCGTTTAATAACTACCCTATTGTGACCGATAAAAGGATATTGCGATTCTCCTTCTACTTGATAAGACACAAACTGTGTTAGAAAAGAGGCAAAAGCTTCAGCCGCTTCTTTACCCGAGGCTTCTCTCTCTTCGACTTGGAGATCTCCGTAACTTCCTTTCAAAGTAAGAAGAACTCTTTTCTTTACTGAATCTGTATCTGCGTCGTAATAAACTTTTCTTACTTCTTCTTTAACAAGTTGCGGAGCAATCTCGCGAATCCACTCTGGTTTTACGGACTGAATCACCCTTGCATACGTTTTTTTAGTTTCAACTATCTGACCAGGTACGAAAAATCGCGGGTTGGATCCAAAAGTGGAAGACGAGGGATGGATATAAAAACCCTCCTGGCCATCCATAACTCGTTTGTATGAATACGAGCCCTCATATTCCATCAAATTCCCAATCAAGCCAGAAGCTACCGATTTGCCTATTGCCTCAGGGTCGTCGTTTTCTGTAACTCTTATTCCGTTTCTTTTTAAAGCACGGAATAGCTGGATCCTAATATCTCTGACTTCTTCTAAGGCTTTGCTATGTAAAAAATTATCTTTTGCCCATTGTCTATCGAAGTTGCTTGCTTCATACGCCTTCCAGATTTTCCATAAAGTCAAAAAGTCAGATTCGTATACCCTGAATTTCATATGAGCCTGGTCTGCAAGACGTTCTTTATCTTTTGGTCTTACAAAAACCGACCGCGTGCTCATAAAAGCTGCTAAGGTACAGACAGTCTCAACACACCTACGTTTTTCAGCTTCAATTATCATTCTTCCTATGTGGGGTTCGAGAGGCAAATCTGCCATAACTTCTCCGGTTTTTGTAATATCTTCGTTGTCATCAAATGCTCCCAGAGTTTTTAGCGTTTCGATTGCTCGATCTATAGCTTCCGGTTCAGGTGGATCTATAAACTCAAACGACTCAACGTCCTCAATCCCCATCCTCTTCATTGTCAAAACCACATTTGCAAGATTTGACCTTTGAATCTCTGGAGTCTGAAACTTCTGTCTCTCTTTAAAATCCTTTTCATCATACAGTCTGTGACACTCTCCCTCCGAAATTCTACCTGCTCTTCCAGCCCTTTGGATGCAGCCGCTTTTTGCATGCTCCGTTATAACCAAAGATTGGATACCTGTTCGAGGATCATATTCCACTTGTTTTATGAGTCCTGAATCGACCACGTGCTTAATCCCGGGAACCGTAAGCGACGTTTCGGCAATATTGGTCGAAATCACCACCTTTCGCTTATTGTAAGTTTGAAATATTTTATCTTGCTCTTCAGGAGACATGGCACCATAAATGGGTAATATAACTACATCTGTCAATCCGAACTCCTCTATCTGCTCTATAGCTCCTTCTATCTCTTCTTGTCCAGGTAAAAAAACTAGAATATCTCCTTCTTTCCCTCCTTCGACAATATCTTTGACTTTAACTGCTGCCGCTCTTATATAGTCGTTAGGAGTACTGCCCTCGTAGTGCACTTCTACTGGATATTGTCTACCCTCTACTTCTACAACCGGAGCTCCTTCGAAATATTTTACAAACTTCTCTTTTTCTAAGGTAGCAGAAGACACAAGAATCTTAATGGGGGCAAGTCCTACCTCGACTCTCTTTTTCTGCATTCTTTTGAGAAGACCAAGGGTAAAATCTATATTTAAAGTTCTTTCGTGGGCTTCGTCGACCATAACAGCCGAGTATTCACTAAGTGTGGGGTCTTCTTGCATTGTGCGAAGAAGTATGCCGTCGGTCACAAAAGTTAGTCTCGTACCTTCGGTGGTGCGGTCGTCGAAACGAACATGGTAACCTATATCTTTACCTACTTCTGTCTGAACTTTTCCTGCCACATATCTCGCAACCGAGCGGGCAGCCACCCTTCTGGGTTGGGTAACTGCAATTTTTGCCTTCCCTCCTAAAGCTTCCTGCAAGAAAAGTGGAATCTCTGTAGTCTTTCCTGAACCGGTTTCTCCAACAACAATAGTTATATCATTTCCCAAGAATTTCTCCCTTATCTCTGCTGAGTAATTAAGTATGGGTAAACGCTCTGCCTGCAAGGTTGATTTTGAACTCTCAGAGTTTTTTTTGCCAGATTTGGGTTGATACTCTTCTTGAAACATTAACTATTTATAGATAATCAACGGCTGAGATTCGCCATCCTCCTGATAGCGAATTTCTTTAGAAAATGGGTAAACAAGATACTGGGTCAACAATAACAACGCTTTGGGTTGTTTTCCGACCAGCGTTGTAACTTGGGTATTTGTTATCTTTTTTCTTATTCTCTCTAACGAGGAACGCAAGTTGTAACCTCCGCCATTTTTAGAAACTTCATTCCATGCCGATTCTATATAAATTCTCAAAATTCTTTTAGACGTCCCCTTTTTAATTACCTCTTTGCTGACATAATCTGTATTTATGTCTTCTCGTCTTAACACATCTTTTGTTTGATGATCAAAAAGGAGTATTTTCTCTCCCGAATGAAGAACGAGCACAGCCTCGGGGGAAACTTTACGCACAACATCGAGTGCTACCATCAATATCTCTATGTCTGAACCTTCATCTAACTCAACCGCGTCACCCTGAGCCTGAAAAGACACGTCTGCTTTCAATTTTTTAACGAAACCAGAACTATTTTCAAAAACTTTAGGGAGCTTAAGTTTTTGATAAAAAACAACGTCAGGAGGATTCTTGGTAGAAAACATTCTTAGCATTGTTTAATTTTATACAGTTTACCACGAGGTTTGACTTTGCTCTCAGACAATAAATAATACTAAGACGTGGCTCTAACAACTATAAGAGCCGCGTTCTTTATTAAAGGACCAATATATTTATCTTTTATCAAAAACCTTTCAGCATCTTTCCACATATATAATGCGCCTCGAAGTACACTAGCCTCTTTTTTCTGGAAAAATAATATCCCCAAGAATATCCAAAGAACCATCATCAAAGTTCTCGAATTTACCAAGAATATCTAGTTGTGCCCTTCTCGAAATACTCTTGCTAGATCTACCACTATCTAAATATCTCTTAGAGGCCTCAGTTATATCCTGCAGCTGTATTCTTACTGCTAAATCTCGTAATAACTTTCCTTTGTGAAGAGAAATGGGTTTCCAAGTGGCCTGCACGAATGCTTTAATGTTTCCTGAAGTAGACTCCTCTCCTCTCTTTCTTAATGCAATCTCTGCGACTCTACGGATTGATGATGCAAACCAACGCTTTTCCTCTAAAGTGGGAGTTCTTTCAATTCTTTCTACCATGAAGACAATTATACAAGACGTCCTGAATTTTAATAACCCATTCCCCCGCCTGGAGGCATTGCCGGAGATTTATCTTCCTTTTCCGGAAGATCCGTGACTAATCCTTCGGTCGTGAGTACCATCATGGCAACTGAGGCTGCATTTTGGAGAGCAAGACGCGTTACTTTTAAAGGGTCTAAAATTCCAAATTGGGTCATCGAGCCAAACTCTCCTGTCAGTGCATTAAAGCCAAAGTCGCTAACTTTATCTTCTTCTATCTTTTTAAGTATATAGCCGTCGTCCTCACCCGCATTTTTGGCTAGCCAGCGGATAGGTTGTTCAAGAGCCTCCGATACTATGTCTACTCCAACTTGCTCATCGTCGTTTTCAACCTTTAAGTTAGCCAGTGATTTCCTCGCCCGAAGCAAAGCTACTCCTCCACCCGGCACAATCCCTTCTTCAACTGCGGCTTTGGTTGCACCAACTGCGTCTTTTACTCTTTCTTTCTTTTCGTTAAGTTCAATCTCGGTTGCAGCTCCAACGTTTATTTGGGCAACTCCTCCTGAAAGCTTGGCCAGTCTTTCTTCCAGTTTTTCCCGGTCAAAGTCTGAGTCTACCTCTGCTATTTGCCTTTTCAAAAGGGAAATCCTGGCATTTATTGTGGCCTTTGAACCCTTACCGCCTATGATTCTTGCATTTTCTTTGTCTGCCCAAACTTTGTCGGCTTGTCCTAAATCTGTAACTTCAACTGTTTCAAAAGTTTTACCAGTATCTTCTGAAACGACTGCTCCGCCTGTTAATATCGCAATATCTTCTAATATTTCTTTTCGTCTGTCTCCAAACCCAGGCGATTTCACCGCAAGTACATTAAATGTTCCTTTTAGCTTATTGACAACCAAAGTAGCCAAGGCTTCGCCTTCTACCTCATCGGCAATAATCACTAAATTCTTGGATACTTTTACAAACTTCTCCAAAAAAGGCAGCATGTCGGCAATCGAGGAAATTTTTTTGTCCGTTAAAAGAATGTATGTATCTTCAATTTCAGCCTCCATCCTTTCCGGATTTGTCACAAAATAGGCAGATGTGTATCCTCTGTCAAACTCCATTCCTTCCTTATATTCAATCTCTATTGTTAGACCTTTACCCTCCTCGACTGTCACCACTCCGTTACGTCCTACTTTATCGAGTGCCTCAGCTATCTTTGCACCAATTTCACTATCCCCCGCTGAAATTGAGGCAACTTGTTCTATTTCTTCTTTGTTTTTGATGGGTTTAGCGATCTTTTTAAGTTCCGCCACAACTGCCTCTACGGCTTTTTCAACTCCACGCTTGACAATCATCGGGTTTGCACCGGCCGTAATGTTTTTCATTCCCGAGGCACACATTACCTGGGCAAGGAGTGTTGCTGTGGTTGTGCCGTCTCCTGCGTCTTCATTGGTTTTGCTCGCAGCCTCTTTGACAAGCTGGGCTCCCATGTTTTCAAAAGGTTCCTCAAGATCAATCTCTTTGGCAACAGAAACTCCGTCATGGACAATACTCGGCGCTCCCCACTTTTTGTCAAGTGCAATGTTTCTCCCTTTTGGGCCTAGAGTAGTCACAACCGCCTTGGCAACAATATCAATTCCCTTCATTAGGGCTTGCCTTGCATCGTCAGAAAATTTCAACTGTTTAGCCATATGATTAACCTTCAATCGCAAGTATATCTTCAAATTTCGCAAATAGATATTCTACTCCATCAATCTTTACCTCATTTCCTCCCCACTTTTTATAAATAACAACGTCTCCTACTTTTGCAGGAGATGGTCTTTTTGTACCTTGTTCTGTAATTTCATCGGGTCCTACAGCTAAAACTTTGCCTTTTTGGGGTTTCTCATCAGCGCTCTCTGGAAGGTAAATTCCTGAGTCGGTTTTGGTTTGGGCACCGACCGGTTCAATCAAAAGATAGCCGGCTGCCGGTTTTACATTTACTTTAGTAGTTTTTTTCTTCGCGGCCATGTCTAAAAAAAGAAAAATACTGCTAGCAGTATTTCGTCACGAGTGCTATTTTAATAAAATAGTTAGGGTGTTGTCAACCCCGAAGTGAAATTTTGATATTTTGTTATACAACAAAATAGTTTTTGTTGATCTCGAAGAGACAAGCTTTGCTTATCAAAATTCTACTTCGGGTCAAGAGGAACTCTATTATTGCCTTGCTTTTATTCCGAAGGAACAAGGGGAAAATTCATTTTACCCTTATTCCGTATTTAGAAAGCACATCGGCAACATCGGGCGCAATAATTCCCAATTCTCTTCCCGCATCCCTTCCTATTATCACATTGTCAATAACCTGCTTAAAAAGAGTGCTCAATTGAGAATTGATACCTGTTGCCCCATCGTTCGTTGCATCGGCTAAATACCAGCTTTTTGCTTGAGGGGCCAAAGCAATTATAGAAGCTAAAATTTTATTATCTGTTAACATATTTCCCATATCGACTCTTGGATAAGGCTCACCAGTCACCCGAGTTTGGCTTAGGTTGTCATAGAGCGCCTCAAGTGATTCCCTTTGCGAAAGAAACTTTAAAAAATCCCAGGCAGACTCTTTATTGGTACTTTTATTCCATACGCCTTCCACCCAATAAGTAGCGTAGCTTACATCTGGCTCCCTTGGATCATCCTTTCTTAGTTGAGGCAAGGGTACTGTTTTATATCTTAAACTCGGGTTCATACTATTTATTTCGGTAGCCCGCCATGAAGGACCAAAATACATAGCGACTTTACTATTTGCAAAAGCTACTGTTGATGGCGGTAGCGTTTCGTCCCAGACTTTGTCTTCAAATGCAAAAACCGTATAAAATTTTACGGCGTCTTCTGCCAGCTGACCTTTCGGATTTGCCGGGTTTACTCCGTTTTGGATCATCATCAAACCCAAAATTTCTTGCCAATGGTCAATATTTTCAGTCCTGCCTATCGCTGCTCCTGACTGAAAAATTCTTCCATCTCTGTCCTTTGTGGTCAGGGCGGAAGCTAAAACCCTGAATTCGTCCCATGTAACCGGCGGGGACGCGCCCGCTTGTGTAAGTAAGTCTTCGTTTATATATAGAGTTAGAGCGTCATAACCTAATGGTAAACCCAAAATACCCGAGTTTGCTGTTAGGTCGGTTCTTATTACAGGGTAGTAGGTAGCGTTAAAGTCTTGTTGGCTCATAACGCTCCCCGGAAGGGGCTCAAGCTCGCTAGTAAACATAGGTACCCAGCTGTTGTGAAAGCGAAAAATGTCTGGTCCGGTACCTTTAGCAAGACTGTTGGTTAATCTTTCTCTGTAATCGCTTTCTGATTGAGTAACATATTTTATTGTTATACTAGGGTGTTCATCTTGATATTTCGCAATTAGAGGAAGAACGGTAGATTCTGGCCAAAAACCCCACCACACAATTTCTCCCTTTTTGCCAAAGCTACCGAGTCCACCCGGCTTTATTTTTAAAAGAAGAAATACAAAAACAGAAATAAGTACAATAAAAGGAATAATAAGAAAAAGTTTTTTAGAAAAAACCCGTTTGGGAGGCAAAGTTGGTAGGGGCTGCTGTTGCAATGTTTGCTGAACTTCTTGCAGTTGAGCGTTTGTGGGATCAGTCGCTTGCGTTTGGGGCATCTTGCCACCAGGACTAATTAAAGATTCGTTTGGAGTCGCTTGCGGAGAATTTTGTGGTTGGTCTGCCATGAATTTTGCCTCAACTGGTACTTATTGAAAGCACGCTTCTAATGTTATCATACACTTTGAGAAATGCCCAAGAAACAAATATTTATAAAAAATGAAGCCTCCCCAAACACAGAGGCTTGGAGTACCCTCTTTTTTAAGAGAAGTTCGCCTTCGGCGATGGCTTCTATCCTTACTTCATTCATTCCCCAGTCAGACTGGAGAAATTTTGAAGAGCGGATTAAATCGAGGATTACCTCCAAAAGAACCCGGATAATCATTCTATTAATTTTCTTGGTGGGTCTTTCCAGTTTATTTATCTATAATTTAGTCTATTTTAAAAAAATATATCCAGGAATATACATTTCGGGTGTTTCTGTCTCCGGATTAAAAAGGCAGGAAGCAATAAATATGCTAAAAAGTACCATTACCACACCGGATAAAATTTATTTAACTTACGATTCGCAAACATTTGAAATAGACCTTGAAACCTATGATTTTTATTACGACTTCGAAGAATCAACTAACCTTGCTTACAAGAAAGGTCGGTCAGGAAACATCTTAAAAGATATTGCTACCCGACTTACTTTACTTTTCAAAAAAGTGGATTTGGATCTTACGCCTAGATTCGATGAAGAAACCTTAAGCGAACATCTTTCTATTATCGCGGGTGAAATTTATCAAGAGCCTGTATACCCAACACTCACCCTTGTAGATGGAGTTGTGCTAGTTGATAAAGGGACCTCAGGCAAGGAAATTGATTATGATAAATTATGGTCAATAATTTCACTGCAATTATCGCAAAACATAACTCTCCCAATAAAAATTCCAATCGTAGTGGTAGATCCTACAATAACAGACAGTGAAGCAGGAAAGTTAAGGATGCGTGCAGAAAAATTAATAGGCAAAAATATCAAACTTACTTTTAATAACGAGGAGTTTCTACTTGAGGAAAATGATCTTTTTAGCTTTCTTTCACTCAACGGCAATAATAAAAGGGGGGATGAAATTATTGAGGAAATCTCCTTGAAACTAAATAGAGAACCCCAAAATCCAATTTTTGTTTTCAAAAGTGACCGCATTGTCGAATTTGCTCCAGCCAAAGAGGGTATCGGACTTGATTCCCAAAAACTAGAGTTTGCAATTATTGAAAAACTTGCCAATTTAGAGACTAGCGAAGATATAACGGCGGTCATTGTAATACCGGTAGAAGTTGAAGCGCCTGATATTACTACCGAAGAAGTAAATAACTTAGGTATAAAGGAGCTCATTGGGAGGGGAAGTTCTAGATTTTCCGGTTCAATTCCCTCAAGAATCCATAATATTGGCCTCGCTTCTTCTCACTTTAATGGAGTATTGGTCGCTCCCGGCGAGTTATTTTCTTTTAACGAGGTATTGGGGGATGTATCTTCATACACCGGTTACAAACAAGCTTACATCATTCGCGATGGAAGAACGGTTCTCGGCGACGGTGGTGGAGTTTGTCAAGTTTCTACAACTCTATTTAGGGCAATACTAGCTTCCGGCTTACCGGTAGTTGAGCGACGAGCACATTCTTATCGAGTAGCTTATTATGAACAGGGCTCCCCGCCCGGCCTCGACGCAACCGTTTTCTCTCCATCTACAGATTTGAAATTTCAAAACGACACTCCATCGCATATTTTGATACAGACAATTTTTGATCCTTCAAACAACTCATTGGTTTTTGAAATTTACGGAACAAAAGACGGAAGAGTTGCAACAACCACAAAACCAATAGTTTACGGAGTAACCGCGCCTCCTCCCGACCTTTATCAAGACGACCCAACTCTACCCGCCGGCACTATTAAACAAGTAGATTACAAAGCCTGGGGGGCAAATGTATCCTTTTCCTATCAGGTAGAAAAAGATGGAGAAATAATATTTCAAAAGAACTTCATCTCAAATTACCGCCCCTGGCAATCTGTTTTCCTTCGCGGGACTGGTCCAGTTAATTAAAATGAAAATTTTGGGTATTGAAACTAGTTGTGACGAGACTGCTGCGGCAGTCGTGGCAGATGGTACTAAAATTCTCTCGAATGTTGTGGCTAGTTCGTCCGATATGCATATTAAATCTGGGGGAATTATTCCCGAAGTGGCGGCACGTCAACAAGTAATATCAATAATTCCGGTTATTGAGGAAGCGCTTAAGAAAGGATGCGGGTGGGATCTGAGAAATAGGTTAGGGATGAGTAGTAAGGATGAGGAAAACTCAAAACTCACCCCCAATTCTAAACTCATAACACATGACACACCCCCACCCATTGATTCCATCGCTGTCACCGTTGGCCCAGGTCTAATCGGCTCGCTTCTCGTCGGCGTAGAAACTGCAAAAACGCTCGCCTACCTTTGGAAAAAACCAATCATTCCGGTAAACCACTTGGTAGCACATATATACGCGAATTGGCTGGAAAATAGTGAGCAGTGGACATTGATCAGTGAACAGAAAAACAAATCTCTACACCGTACACCATACACCGCACACCAACCACAATTCCCCGCTCTTGCACTGGTTGTGTCGGGCGGCCATACAGATTTAGTCCTCATGAAAGATCACAGGCAATTAATATGGATCGGAGGAACCAGAGACGATGCGGCAGGAGAAGCATTTGACAAATGCGCAAGGCTTCTCGGACTCCCCTATCCTGGCGGTCCGGCAATCTCCGCCGCCGCGGAGAAATTCCAAAAACCAAATTCCAAATTCCAAATGAAAATGTTTCCAAGACCATTAATGGGTGAAGATAATTACGACTGGAGTTTCTCGGGTCTTAAAACTGCTGTTTTAAGAAGAGTAAAAGAGCAAGAGAGTAAAAGAGTAAAAGAAAGAATATCAATTCAACAACTAGCGGCGGAAGTTCAGGAGGCGATTGTTGACTCGCTCGTTGAAAAAAGCATTAGGGCTATAAAAAAGTATAAACCAAAATCTTTTCTTTTGTCCGGAGGCGTTGCGGCAAATAAAAGACTTCGAGAAAAATTTTTACAACGAATAAAATCCGAAATACTACAGGTCTTTCATGTTCCTCCTGTCAACCTCTGTACAGACAACGCGGTATCGATCGCAAGTTGCGCTTTTTATAATTATCATCCACTTGATTGGAGAAAAATAAAAGCAGATCCGGCATTGACTATTGTGGGAGAGATTTGAAAACCAGTTTTTCAGTTGTCAGTTATCAGTTTTCAGAGAGTCGGATAATCAGATTGTCAGATATGGATCATCTAATTAACCAATAAGCTTTCGGCTGGTTTCTGAAATCCGAGAACCGAAAACCGATAAACCGTCTATCCGAATAATGTATCAGTTAAAGATCGATGTAAACAATCCCAATCTCGAAATTATCAGAAAAGCTGCTGAAATATTGAAAAAGGGTGGACTTGTAATCTACCCCACCGACACCGCATACGGACTAGGAGCTAATGCACTTGACGAAGAAGCAGTCAGAAAAGTTTATGGTATTAAGGGTCGGGATTTTTCCAAACCAACTCACGTAATAGTGCGGGACTGGAAAATGACTGAAGAGTTGGCTGAAACAAACGACCTCGCTAAAAAACTATATGATAATTTTTTACCAGGCCCTCTAACCATTATCTTACCCAAGAAAAAAATCGTCCCTGATATTTTAACTGCTGGACTAAAAACAATCGGCATCAGAATTCCAAACAACGAAGTAACAAAAATACTCAGCAACGATCTCCCCTTCCCCTACACCACTCCCTCTGCCAATAAATCCGGAGGCAAAACTCCTTATTCAATAGATGAGGTAAAAAAAGAATTAAATATAGAAAAAATAGATTTAATTATCGACGCAGGAAAGCTACCTGAAGTCAAACCATCTACAATAGTCGACCTGTCGTTATCTCCGCCAAAAATATTGCGTGAAGGATCTATTACATTAAAGGAAATTAAGAAAGCGATTTAAGACAGAGTATGAATTTCGTTTTGATAAAAATAAGCTTACTTATTTGTTTTCCTCAGCTTCGGCTTTGAGTCTATCAACCTCGTCCCAAAAAGCTCGTAGATCTCTTACTCCATCTTCTCTTGTTACTCTAACTTTCGCTTCATCTTCTTTAAACTTATACCATCTCGGTAACCTCTGTTTTGCTGGAGTTTCTTCAAGCACCTCAACCGTAATTCCTCCCAAATTGTCAGCGGCTTGTTTAAAGAAAGGCAACCCACTCCCCTGAATAAACATCCCGCTCGTAAATACGGGGTCTCTCGGTTGTTCACCACGCGCTATCGATTCCTCCTCGGCTCTTCGCGATGCAGCATCCTCAGACATAGCTTGAATTATACCTATACGAATCCCTCGCGGTCTTTCGCTCATGTTGGAGGCATAATACGCTCTCTCTCTGGAAAAATCAAGGCTAATAATGGTATCATTCATAGGAAGACGAAAATATTATGGGTAAATACGAATTTGAACAAGCATTGTCACGCGCTAAAGGCGAGGGTTTCCGAGCAGGACAGGAAATCGGAAAGCTTGTGGGACTCGTGTTAAACGATCGAGAAGTTCAACATCAAGAGACCGGAGTACTACCTGATTTTGTTGAGGAGGCAATTAAAATTAGAGGAGATCAACCAAGTTGGACTGTTCAGGATAGCTTGCTGGTGGACCCGGAAGAAAGATTGTTGTTAAATCATCCCAGATGGAAAGATTCTCCGAATACTCCAAATAGACCCTAAAAATCAAGTACCATCTAATAATATTTCTAATTCTGAGTCGTTTTGTAAAATTGGCTAACTCTGGAAAAATCAAGCTTGGGAATGTATTATTCAAGCATGGAGCCAAGATATGACCACACAAAATATGAGAAAGAAATTTATTTTTTATGGGAGAAGTCAGGTGCTTTCTCCCCTCGACAAGCTCGGGGCAAGCTCCCTTTTACAATTATCATGCCTCCACCGAATGCTAGTGACCCACTCCATATTGGTCATGCGAGATTTGTGGCAATTGAAGACATACTAACTCGCTATCACAGAATGAAAGGTGAACCGACACTTTGGCTTCCGGGGGCTGACCATGCTGGAATTGAAACCCAATATATTTTTGAGAAAAAGCTTGCAAAAAATGGCAAAAGCCGATTCGACTACGTCCGCGAAACTCTTTACAAAATGATCTGGGAATATGTCCAGGAAAACAAAGGTACTATGGAGTCCCAATTAAGACAGCTTGGAGCATCTTGCGATTGGAGCCGTAATAAATTTACATTAGATCCAAAAATAATAAATATTGTCTATAAAACCTTTAAAAAACTCTATGACGACGGACTCATCTATCGCGGCGAGCGCATGGTTAACTACTGTCCACGTTGTGGTACAAGTTTTTCTGAGCTTGAAGTAAACCACGTTGAGCGGGATGACTCTTTGTATTTTCTTGACTACGGAGCGGTAACTATTGCAACAACCAGACCTGAAACAATCTTTGCCGACGTGGCAGTCGCCATTAATCCAAAAGATGAAAAGAATAAAAACCTAATCGGTAAATTTGCAAATATTCCTTTAATAAATCGAGAAGTCCCGATAATAGCAGATACGCTTGTTGATCCAAAGTTCGGAACCGGTGCTTTAAAAGTAACTCCAGGTCATGACTCAACCGACTTCGAAATAAGTAAAAAACATAAACTTCCAACAATCTCTGTGATTGATAAAGAGGGTAGAATGCTAAACACTCCCGCAAAATACACAGGGATGAAGGCGGAAAAAGCAAGACAGGAAGTGGTTGCCGATCTGGAAACTGCTAAAAAAATCAAAAAAACCGAAAAATTACATCACGTTGTCGGAGTTTGTTATCGAGACAAAGGATTAATTGAGCCAATGATTTCAAAGCAGTGGTTTATTAAAATTGACTCTCTTTCTAAGCTTGCACTTTTTGCTATTAGGAAGGGTAATGTAAAATTTGCAGCTGAAAAGTTCAAAAAAATTGCTATCAATTGGCTCAAAAACTTGAAAGATTGGAATATAAGCCGCCAAATAGTTTGGGGAATGAGAATCCCGGCATGGCGTTGCGGACGTTGCCTTGAGTGGACTATCACTGATGGTATGGAACCGAAGAAATGCACTTCTTGCGGTCACGAAAACCTTACCCAAGACAACGACACATTTGATACATGGTTTTCATCAGGACAGTGGCCGTTCGCCACTTTATTAAGTGGCGAAAACTCAAAGCTCAAGGCTCAAAGCTCCCCAGCCTCGCCAAGCGAAGCGGGGCGGGCAAAACTGCAAATTCAAGTACCAGACACCGAAGATTTTGATTATTTTTACCCAACATCCGTGATGGAGACTGGTTATGACATACTCCCCTTCTGGGTAATAAGAATGATTATGCTTGGGCTATATGCAACAGGTGAAGTTCCATTCAAAAAGGTTCTTCTTCATGGATTGGTCCGCGACTCACAGGGAGAGAAAATCAGTAAGTCGAAAGGTAATGTTATTGATCCTTTAGAAATGGTTCAAAAATACGGAGCAGACGCACTAAGAATGGGATTAATTTGGGGAGCATTGGTTGAGAGCGATATATCGCTCTCTGAGGATAATATTCGAGGACAGCGAAACTTCTCCAATAAAATATGGAATATAGCTCGTTTTGTTCTATCGAACGAAACGCAAATCCGAAATCCCTCAGGGTCGGACCGGAGGCCGAAATCCGAAATCCGAAAAAAGAGTTCAAGGACAAAAAACAAAGACGACCAATGGATTCTTGACGAGCTTAAAACTACAACGAAAAAGGTAACAAAAGCGCTAGACAACTATCGATTAAATGAAGCAGCCGAAGAAATATACGAATTTGTCTGGAATAAGTTCGCAAGCAATTATCTTGAAAAGACAAAGTCTAGAAGAGAGGAAGCCCAACCCACTTTAGAATTCGTGCTTAAACATGCCCTGACCCTCTTACATCCCTTTATGCCGTTTGTTTCTGAGGCGATATGGTCCCTCGGCTTCGCTCGTGACAAACATATAGATTTATTAATAACTCAATCCTGGCCAAAAAGCTAATTTAACAAATTAAAATTTGTAAAAATTTCATTAATTAGCGCAGGCGTTGAGCTAATCGTATAAGAGTATTTAGAGTTATTTACAATAATTATTGTTTTTGGCTCACCTTCCTCCGGGTTTTCTGGCTCATATGCAAGACTCCATCCTGAATTTCCGTCTTTTACTACTTCGACCTCTTTTATTAACTTGGCACTTCCACCTTCGTCTATCTCTATCCTAATCAACTTTAATTCCTCTTCGAGAGAATTTTCTCTTACAGATATTGCAAACCCATCTCCGGAAACCCCTTCTGGAACAAAAAAAACAATAAAACTTAGATAATCGCTACTTTCAATGGACCTTGGTTCAAGTAATCCCGGATAGGAAATAGAATAACCCAACTCTTCATCTACGTAAGTTTTTTTGCTGGCGCCACTTTCATCGTTTGCTAAAAAAGTATCGGATTTTTTTAGCTCGCCTTTCCTTCCCAAAAAATTGATTGTGTCGGATTTAACAAGAAGAAATAAACTCAAAAAGATTAAGGCGATAGAAAGAGAGAGTATTCCGTAAGACAAAGTTTTATCGCTCTTTCCTTTTAATTTCATATATTGTTCTTTCTTAAATTATTTTGGAAACTAAAAATACTGCTGCTGCGATAAGAGCAACTGCTAATAGCGCCGCACCTGCCCTATAAACGATATTTATTGCACCTTTTTTACCTTGAGGTACGCTTGCCTGCCCTAGGCGCGTAGAAGTGCCAATAGTGGACTCTTCTATATAAGTTGGCCTCAAAGGAGTCACTCCGCTTTCAACCGAAGTGAGGGACTGATTAACCTTTTCTCTTACCGGACTTTGTGTTTGTTTTCCCTGATATACATTTTGTGCCAAAGTTTTAAGAGCTTCGAGTTCCTGCTCAAGCTCGTTCAACCTATTCGGGTTTGTACCCTGCCCTTGAATGTTATCGCTCTTTACATCCATACTGCTTTCATTATATAAAATCATTACCCATATTTCTTCTTATTATGAAAGAAAAGAAAAGACATTTTTTATCAAACCCGGGAAATAATTATCTTTTAGTGTATTGCTCTGTAATTGTAATTTTAGCACTTTCTATCTTTAACATTTTTTTATATTTAGCAATACCTTCAAATAGTATTCTCGGAAATAACACTGAGGCAAACCTGGAAAACAATTTAACACACGAAAAGACTTTTTGGATAAACTTTTTAGAAAAAAACCCTGGTTATTTCCAGGGGTGGATTGAACTTACTAAAATTAACCTTAAGCTAGATAAGCCAGATGAAGCGCAGGGTACTTTTCAAAAAGCGCTGGAAATTAATCCAAATTCAGAGGCAATCTCGGAGCTTAATACCTCGTTTAGGTAGCATCCTATTGTTTTTCTTTGTCTTTGCTTTCTTTGTTTGCTTGGTTTGGATCAGTTTCTTTTTTAACCTCCTCTTGGGGAGTTTGCACTTCTTCGCCTTCCTTCGGAGCTTCACCTTCAACTACAACCTCGGGTGCGGGTGCTTGTTCTTCTTCCTTTTTCGGTTCTTCTACTTTTACTATTATTTGCTCTGGCTCGTTTTTAATAACTACTTTCTTTGCATCAACCTTAACGTCTTTTATATAAATTGCATCGTCTACTTTAACTAAAGGCGATAGGTCAACTTCAAATTTCTCTGGTAAATCACCTGGCAATGCCTCTACTTCAATCTCTCCGACCTGTAGTACTACTACGCCTGTTCCTTCTTTCTCAGAAGGCGACTCCCCCGTCAATTCAACTGGTACCTTGGCAACAACTTTTTCTTTGAGGTCAACTTGTAGAAAGTCAACGTGAATTATTTTGTCGGAGACAGGATCTTCCTGAAGATTATGGATAAGAACGGGTCTTTTTTCGCGTCCTAGTTTAAGCTCTATAACTTGAGTTTCTCCTGCGTCTTTGAATACCTTCGCAAATTCATCTAGATTAACCTCAACTGACTGAGACTTAATCTTCTTTCCATAAATGTTTGCTGGAAGAATTCCGTCTTTACGTAAGTTCTTAACCTTTCTTCCAAATAGTGTACGATTGGCAACAGTTAATGTTTGCATTTTTTTGCTTTACCAAGAAATACGCGAGACGAAGTCTCGCGACAACTCTGTATTATACTCAAGTATTTGCTCTTGGGTCAAGGATTTTTCGGGAATATTTACTTTTATTTTCGTAGGGAAATCTAAAATTCCCGGTTGTTTCCTAAGAAAAAGCCGATATTCGCCAGATTTATTAATGTTAAGGTTTGCCGGACTCTCCCATGCAAATTGCATAATTAGTCTTGAACCTGGCTCTACTTCTACAAAAATTCCTGCTTCTTTGTGTCCATTTATCGTAAGCACCTCTGGTACAATTTCTTTTTCTTCCTCATCTGTCTTAACAACAACAGGTGAAAATCCACTTTCTTCTGGTGCGACAATCCTTATATAAAGACTGGAAACCCTACCCTCAGACTCTGGAACGGAAGTATTTTCAAGTAAAATCACATATCGTCTTTTAACTAAGCCCTCCTCAAAGACAATATTTAAGTCGGCAGCTCTTCTTGTCATTGCACTTGCGTTGTTTTCATTGGTTAAGCTTTCCACCGAACCAACCCAGTCAGCAAAACAATTACCAGGGCAACCCGCGTCGGGTAAACCTCCATCCCAGCCTAATTCGGAAATTGACCTCTGGGCGTATGAGTTGTGCAAAAAAACCAGAAAATGTTTTTCTTCCAAACCGCTCACTAAAATCCTTCCTAGCTGGGTTTTTTTTGTATCATCAAGTTTGATTAAGCTTTCCGAAAGTTCTGATAACAGCTCGCTCCAAATTTCATTATTAGACCTCTCCAAAATTACTTGACGAAGATTTTTCGCGTCTACATCAATTCCGAATTTGTCAATGTGCACTCCGCCTGTTATAAGAAGTATTTTGGCAACTAGATCAACGTCAATGGCAATTGTACCGTCTACCTGCCTGTCTATTTCCTTATCGATAAACCATTCGGCCTGCTCGGCTGCTCCTTCAAAGTTCGGGTCCCAATTAGAATCTCTCAAATTAAAACTTTCACTTCCAAAATATTTGGCAATTGGACCGGGAGAAGCGACAAATCCTTTTAGATACGTGTCAACTACCTCTGTATTTAGTACCTCTATATTTGATAATTTACCTTTTGAAAACGTTATAAAAGCAACGGAAACTATTACACCCCCGGTCGGCCGAATGCTTAAATTGTTTTGAAAAAGTATTAAATAGGTTCTGTCTTTATTCTGACCCAAAAGACTCGGTAATTCATTTACAATTCTTTTAACTTGTGTAATATTTTCTCTTAAATCACCATCATTTTCGTATAAACTTCCACGGGTTTTAACCCGTGGTTTTTGTTTCGATTTGTGCCCTTCGGGCACTATTTCTATCGCTTCATCCCCGCCAGCAACTGCGTAGCTTTGGGCGGGGTTTTCGCTTTCTTGAAATAAAATCCAATTGGCAAAAATGTCTTTGCTAAAGCCTCTTAATTCCTCTATTTCCGTCTCAACAAATCCGAGTTCATTATGTAAATAGTCTAGCTCCAAGGAAACCTTCATCGCATAATCTTCTAAATTATATTCCTCTGCCTCTCCCGCATTGTCGTACAAATCAATATACATACTACCCAATCGCGCCACAGAAATTCCTATCTCGCCGCTCCTTGTCAAAACTCTCGCTGCCCCCTCTATTGGATGTAAAAAAATATTCTCTCCAGGAATGTCAGGCAGAAAATTAAGATAACTAACTAATTGGGACGACGCGTTTTTGCTAACATAGAACAACTTTTGTGCTAAATTAAAATTTCCTCTTTCAATTAGTTTCCATTCTACTTTCTGCGAAAAAGCAATAAAAAATATTAGTAACGTTGGCCAGAAAATTAAAACTACCGAAAGCGCCGCCGCTCTCACTAACCGCGCACTTATACTCTTTTTCTTAAAACTTCTGGTTTTTTTTGGAGTTTTTAGAGTAAAATTTTCCTTATGATTAGCGATGTTCTTTAAGGCTTTAATAATTTCTTTCTCAAGATTTTGTTTGATAACTATTTTTCCCTGAGTGTCTTCCAACACAAAAGCTTCACTTTTCTTATTGGGTTTAATCACCAGAGTGGGTATTTGTCTTCGTAATATTTCAATAAGTTTAGACTGACTCAAGCCGGATGATATAATTGCCGCCTCTTTTCCGTAATAACCAAAAGAAAACAAGCTTTTCACTATCTGTCTTATGGCTGCGCTTACAGAGATTGGGTGAAAGACTATGTCTTTTTTAAATACCTCCACGCTTTGTTTAATAACTGCATCGACTAAAGATTGGTTAAGCCAGTCATTCTTAAACAAATTTTTGTGTGGGCCAATTAATTCCCCTAAATACAATGTCGACACACTTCCTTCTTTGCGTTCTTTAAATTTCTTCTTTAAGTCTTTAATAAGCTTAAGGGTGTTTTCAGTTTGGGCGTAAGGGAAAACAAAAATAGTTTTAGAAGAATAATTTTTGACATGGGAAATAATATCTTTTTGGTTTAGATAAATAAATATTGCGTAGTCATATCTTCGTTTATCGTCTAGTTTTTTTAAATTAACTGTCTCAAACGTCTCAACAGAACACTTCAGCTTTTTAAGTTTGTCGGCAAGTGGAATTGCCAAAATATTATTGTCGGTAATTATTGCAACAGAAGGAAGATACATAAATTAATTATATCAAGTGACAGAATAGTTAAAAGTTTTGAAAGACGTGAAATTTTCTTATCTTTTCATCAAAACATTCATGAAGCAAGTTTTTTGTCAAGGGCTTTGTTGACTAGGTGGTCTGCAATTTTATTCTTCGTCCTTGGTATCGCATCATATTCTATTTTGTAATTTAGCTCCTTTTCTATATTTTTTATTTTTAACATAACCACTTTTAGTTTAGGGTTCTTAATTTTATACTCACCTTTAAGTTGATTTACTACTAACTCCGAGTCTAGAAAAAATTTAACTATTCCATCACTTTGATTGGGGTTTCTTTTCAACCAAGTTAGGGCAATTAGAACACCGCTATATTCTGCAAAATTATTTGTTGAAATTCCAAGATATTCTGCTTGACTATGAATAACTCTTCCATTTCTATTAATAATAAATGCGGCTGCAGCCGGGCCGGGATTACCCCGGGCACCGCCGTCTGAGTAGATAACTAGTTTTTCCTCGCTCATTTGTAAAGTAGTGGGGTCAATTCTTTTTTAGGCGTACCACTAGATATCTTTCTTTCCCTTCTCCTTGAGACTCTGTTTCTATTTGGTCATCCTGAGAAAGAGTAAGGTGAACAACTCTTCTTTCCGAGGCACTTAGGTTGTAAAGAGTTTGTGGTTCAGAGGTTTCTTTGGCTCGCTCTGCCGTCTGGTGAGCAAGGCTAACTAATCTTTCCTCTTGCCGCTCTCTCCAATCTGAAATGTTTACCAATATCCTCTGCCAATCACCGGTTTTCTGTCTGAAAAGCATCCCAATTATTGATTGAAAAGAGTTCAGGGTATCTCCTCTATTTCCTATCAAAAGTCCTGCTTCATCTTCTGTTTCTATATCAATAACCACGGCATCGTTTTCCTTATCTTCTGAAACCATAGCAGTAGCTTTTGACCCCATTAGTTTCAAAAGCTCCTCTGCTATTTTTTTTATTTCATCGACTTTATCGATTTTTACTGAAACAAACTTGTTTATTTCGCCAGAAACAAACTTGTTTATTTCAGCTACCTGGTCGATTTTTGTTTTTGTTTTCTTTTTTGCTGCCATGATGTTTTTACCAATTATCCAATCTTAAGCTTTTCAACAATCGGAGTTAAACCTCCCCAACCTTGTGCTTTATATTGCTGATATGCTTGGGTTAGCGAAAACATAAGCCAGTAAATCGCAAGACCTGACGGAAATCTTATCCCTATTAAAAGTGTAATTAGCGGAAAAGTAAATACCATAGACCTTTGCATTGCCGCTGAAATATCGTCTGACGCTTCTGGAGTCTTTTTAACAACCTTCTGTTGCGCTTTCTCATAGGGAGCAGTAATTTTAGCAGATACAAACTGTACCAGTGCGGCTAAAATCAACAGCGGCCCGGGTAGTGGAAAAGGTATACTTTCCAATTTTATTACATCTGGCTTGGTGATGTTAAGATAAAAAAATCTGGTATTGATTGACTCCCCTTCGGAGAATTTTAAAGGAGGATAAAGCAGATTATTAAAGGAGGCTGTTGGGTCTCCCTGGGAAAGGGTTCTTGTAAATACACTAAAAAAAGCAATAAGGACAACAATTTGCAATAAGTAGGGAATGCAACCTGCTCCTGGATTAATTCCTTTTTGCTTGTAAAGTTCTGCTTGCGCTTGGGCAAATTTAACCTTGTCTCCGGTGTGTCTTTGTTTAAGCTTCGCAATGTGCGGAGCAATATCTTTCATTCGCTTCATAGATTCCATATAGGGCTTGGTCAGGGGATTTAAAATGAATCTGAGAAATAAACTAAATCCCACAATGGCAAGCCCCATATTGCCACCCAAAACTTTGTAAAATAGGATCATCCCATTGGCCAGGGGTTGGATTAATAATGTTTCCCAAATATTCATGTTAAAAAATTATATTGTTAGTCTTCTGGGAACCGGATCAAAAAATGCTCTTTTCGATAAAGGGTGACAATTTGCAATCCTTTTTAAAGACAAAATAATTCCGACCTTCACACCGTGAATCTTTATTGCCTTATGGCTATAATCCGAGCAGGTTGGAACAAACCTGCACCCGTGTCCCAATAACTTGAAAACCTGCGGCGAGACGAACTTTTTATAAAAAGAAATCAAAAACAAAATGTGCTTTTTCATTTTTTTATTTTTCTAGATTTTTTCGTACAAATTCGTGAACCTCTCTCATAATATCTTCTGTGGATTTTTTTACAATCTGCTTTTTGGCTAAAAAAATAACGTCATAACCATCCTTTATCGTGTGCAGCTTGTGTCTTATTGCTTCACTCATTGCCCTTTTAACTCTATTCCTCTGGACTGACTCGTTTGATATTTTTGAAGATACGATAAAGGCAAACTTGGAATTTTCATTTCCACCCCTTCTCAATACCCGTGCTCCAAAGTTCTCACTCTGATAAAGAGCCCCTTCGCTTTTAATCTTATTAAAGTCATCTTTTTTGGTTAATCTGTTGGCACTAGCAAGCATATTGATTAAGGAAGTTATGAAGAAATTTCATGCCTTTTTTTGTTTCTTCTTCTTTTGAGGACTTGCCTTCCTTTCGGATTCTTCATTCTAGCACGAAACCCATGTCTTCGGGCTCTTTTTATTTTGCTGGGTTGGTAAGTTCTCTTTGGCACAACAAAGATTATATATCATGTAAATCAGAAACCCAAGAACAACATTTAACCATTGTTTGTTAGGTTTCGGATATTTTTGGGGTTGACCTAGTGTGGATAACTTTTTAAGATGCATAAAGCTCTTCTGTCTCCGTCAAGAAAAAGGACTGCCTTCAAATATTTTATGGTTAATTTTGATAAAAAGGTGGTCTGGAATGAAATCTTAGAAAGTATTAAGGTTTCAGTTTCTGACGCTATTTTTTCTACTTGGTTTTCTCAAACACACTTGGCTTCTTTAGAAAAAGCAGGAGAAAGGTTCGTTTGCGAAATAGGCTGTCCATCTCCGTTTGCCAAAACAACTCTTGAAAGCAGATATTTCGGGCTCATACAAGACACTCTTACAAAAACATTGGGTAGCCCCTGTGACCTGATCTTTTTAGTCAAACAAATACCGCTCAAAGAACAAAAAAAACAAACCGCAACACCTTTGTTTAACCAAAACATAAAGGGGTTTGCTGACGAGCTTAATCATGTTCTGGAAAAAACGAACTTAAGACGGGCATACACATTCGAAAATTATGCTGTTTCTTCGACTAATCAAATGGCCTGGGCCGCAGCAGATGCTGTTTTCAAAAATCCCGGCACTGCTTATAATCCGCTATTTATCTGGGGTGGAGTAGGGGTGGGAAAAACCCACTTGATGAATGCTGTTGGTTTATCAATTTTAAAAAATGATATCGATTCAAAAATTCTTCTTTGCACCGGAGAGGCTTTTACAAACGACATTGTGGAAGGGATCAGAAAAAAAACAACACAAGAGTTCAGAAACAAGTACAGAAAACTCAAAGCGCTTTTAATCGATGATATCCAATTCATTGCCGGCAAAGAAAAAGTCCAAGAAGAATTTTTCCACACTTTCAACGATTTAGTTGCCGCAGGTGGTCAAGTAATTCTTGCTTCAGATACACACCCATCAAAAATGGATAATATGGAGGAAAGACTTAGAAGCCGCTTTGAAGCAGGTCTTATAGTAGACATTGCAGCGCCTGATTTTGAACTGCGGTGCGCAATTACCCAAATCAAGGCAAAAGAAAGAGGGTTAATAATCCCGATGGATATAATTCAACTCATTGCCGGAAATATTGACTTTGCAAGGCAAATCGAAGGTTTTTTAGTACGCCTAAGTACCGAAGTAAATATTAAAAATAAGCAAATTAACGAGGAGTTGATTGAAGGGCTTTTGGGTAAAGGGGCGGCCGGAGACGGACAAAAAATAAAATCCAACCCTAATGATGTTGTTGCTGCGGTTTCTAAATATTATTCTATCGGTAAACGTGACCTACTTGGCACCTCTCGTTCAAGGCCAATTGCACGGCCAAGACAAGTTCTAATGTATCTTCTCAGAAGGGAGATAGAGCTGCCTTTACAAGAAGTCGGGCGCTTAATCGGTGGACGAGATCATACAACCATTATGCACGGTGTGGAAAAGATTACACATTTAGCCAAAGACGATGTGAATATACGTGCGGATATCCGGGGGATAAAAGAAATGCTCTGAGGATTGTTTTATATAATTTTCTACTTATCAACAAAATTGTCTGCTTTATCCACAATTATATCCACAGTTCGACAGGCTCACTGTAAACAATTTACTTCAAGGCTACTGGCGCCTAGAAATCCACATATCAACACCCTCTACTTCTAATACTACTATTTTAATAACTTAATTAACTGTTTGATAATTTACAAGACCAAAGTTCTTGATATACTCAAAATGATGATTTTACAAGTTTTGCAAGAAAATTTAGCAAAAGCACTCTCAACCTCCTCAAGGTTTACAAGTACAAAAGCACAACTACCCGTTCTTGCAAATATTGCACTTTCTGCAAAAAAAAATAGATTGTTAATATCGGCGACCAATTTGGAGCTTTCAATTTCAGTATCCATAGGAGCAAAGGTAACAAAAGAAGGAGAGTTAACTATTCCGGCAAGAGTTATTACCGACTTAGTTGTCAATTTAAATTCAGGTTCTTTAAATTTATCATCTGAAAAAGAACACCTTAAAATTTCTTCAAATAATTTTACATCAACAATTTCTGGAATGAACTCATCTGATTTTCCATCAATACCTTACGAAGTAGGCAAAGGCGCAACAAGTTTTCCGAAAGATACTATAATAGACTCTTTATCTTCTGTACTTTTTGCAGCGTCGTCGGATGAAACAAGACCAGTTTTGACTGGAGTTTTGCTCATTTTTGAGCCAGGAAAACTTACTTTTGTTGCTACGGATGGGTTTAGGCTTTCAAAGAAACAAATAAACATAAAGTCGCAAAGTATCCCCACAGGAATTAAAAATTTAATACTTCCTAAAAATTCTTTAAGTGAATTGTCAAGGCTATCAGGTGAGGCAGAGGAGATAAAGCTTTCTCTTAAAGAGGGAGAAAGCCAAGTCGTTTTTGGAGTAGGGGATTCGGTACTTTCGTCAAGAATAATAGACGGAGAATTCCCGGATTTTGAAAAGATTATTCCCAAAGAAACAGTTAGTAAAATTACTCTCGACAAAGAAGAACTCTTAAGAGCAGTTAAACTAGCCTCTGTTTTTGCAAGAGACGCAGCCAACGTTGTTAAAATTGCGGTAGGAAAAGATACTGTTAACGTATCGGCAGAGAGTTCACAATCCGGAAGTCAAGATATGCAAGTAGATGCCAAAGTGGAAGGAGAAACAAAGAACATAAAGATTGCTTTTAATTTTCGCTTTTTAGAGGATTTTTTGAATGCAGTTAAGGCAGATGATGTTCAAATTGAATTAGGGGGTCCAAATTCTCCCGGTGTTTTTACAGACCCAAAAGACGCCAACTTTCTTCACCTTATTATGCCGGTGAGAATTCAGGATTAATTTATTCAAACCTTGCGAAAACCGTGGAATCTCATTCCACGAATGAAGCAAGGAAGTGAACAAACTCTTCGAGCTTTTGCGAGAAAACCGAGGATTCTTAGTCCTCGGTTGTTTATTCTGTAAGCATAGAATCGCTCATTGGGGAGAGTTTAAACGAATATTCTAAAGGCGGGATAATAGTTTCTCTGTTTGTAGACATGGCTTCGATTATAACCTTATATTCTGTCTCATATAACCATTCGCTGATTGGGGATATGTACAAAGTCTTGCCTGAAGCATCAGTTGCCAATCTAAAAGAAGTGGATGGCTGAATACTAACAACAGTAGTAGTCGTGTCTACGGGTTTGTTAAATATAAACTGAAGAGCTAAGCGGGCATCGCTATTTTTTTGATCTCCTGAAGGGGGAAATGAGCCTTCTAATTTAAATGTCGTTGGCGTAGGCGTAGGAGCGGAGACGGTATCGTTATTTCTTGATCTTAAAAGAAAAGTTAAGCCAATAATTCCGATAATTATTAAAATTAAGAAAAAAGAGACTGTAAATTTATCTTTTTTTAAAATCGCCATTCTTTTTGATTATATCAAAAACAGAAAAAATCTTCTGGTCTTTGGTAAACTCCGTTTATAGAAAACTCCATGTGAAGATGAGAATTAACCATAGGGAATAGTTCTCCTATTTTCTCCCCGGAAGCAAAGGTACCAGAAGTACTTCCGCTTGCCAAAAGACCCTTAATATGTGTGAGAGATAGCATGTATTGGCCGGATGTACATCTGAAAGTATGACCTGCCGAGCCGCCACCGTTGCTAAAGGCGTAATTGCAATTCCATGTTTGCGGACTACCCCCTAGTCGAGGAGCCAAGACATCTGTGCTTCCGGGCCAAACATCATAAGCATATCCGTATTGTGCGCATTTAGGCGAGCGGTTGAAACATACATTTCCAGAGGCTGCTGGGCTTGTTGGTCCGTAGCAACCGATACTTTGGGGAAGAGAATAAGAACACGCGTTTTTGCCAGACCAATAAGCATTACTACCATGCCCCTCGGTTTCGTCGCCCGGTGTATACGACGCCCACCTTTTACCCATTGTATTGTAGGTAGCCAAAGGACAAACAATTGGAGGCTCCCCAATTTTAATAGTTGCCGAAGAGTCTGCTTGAGTTTGAGTTACACCTTCGCTTTCAACGGAAGCAGAAACAGTAAAGGTGTCTATTACCAAAGAATCGTTAAAAAGACCAGATCTAAAAAGCTGCGTGTAGGTGATTACATAGGGGTTTGCAGGAGAGATTAGAGCAGGTGGGGCAGGGGGTAAGACATTAGGAGCAGACTCGCCATTTACTGTTACGCTTGAATAGGAAGGACAGGTTTGGTCAGGGTCTCGAACTACGGTACAGCTCCAGTCGAAGTTTATATTAGTCAGAGTTGCTCTTTTTGCAGTGACCGTAATTGTATACTCTATTGTTACAGGTAAATTGCTATTTTCAAATTCTAGAAAGGGTTGGGGTTCATCACTGGTTCCAGCTCGCCTTGCTACCTTTTCAACCTCGATATAAGGGTTTTCTACAAGCCCGGAAACAGTGGGTGGGCCGGGAGGAACGACATAGGCACCGGAATTTATGATAAAGACAATAAAAGCAACGACCAAAGGAATTACGACGATTGCGACTATCAATGTCGTGGCAATTGCTCTTGCCGGAGCGGTTATGGCTAAAAAGAAAGCTGTAATATAAGCCGCAATCCCCGTGCCGATCGCAACACCCCCTAAAATACTTATACCCACCCCAACACCCAAAGCTAAGCCTGCCAGAAGAAGAGCAGTACTTGGGAGAACTAATCCGCCCAAGAACAATAATGCTCCGGTTATAAATACAGACTCTCTTTTGTCTCGCTTGCCAAATATGACATCTCCGATTTTAGAAAGAGCCTTTTTTATACCTCTTAAGATAAAAGAGCCAACTTCCTTTGCAATTTGTATAGCTGCAGCGGATAAATTTCCTAGTATAGGTATTGCTGAGCCGATAGCTTGACTAACTGCAGTAAATCCTAGTTTGTTTGCAGCCAATTTTCCTACCTGTTTTGCTCCAACCTTAAATCCTCTTGATACAGCTTCTTTGGCCAATCCGCCGGCGACACCTGTTTCTTTTGGAGTTTTATCTGACCTAGGTGGCGGCGGAGCCTGAGCAACGGGCGGGTTATATCTTATGTCGTCGTATACGCTTCTACGAGATTGTTTTGACAAGACAAACCATGCATCGTTGACATCCTGCATTTGTCTCTTGGCAATGTCTATTTCTTCTTTAGATAGATTTTGACCGATTAGTGCATCAGGATGATATTGCTTTGCTAATTGTCTGTAGGCTTTCCTAATTTCTTGGTGATTTGCGGTTTCGTTGACACCAAGCACTTCATAATAATTAGGGATAATTTCTTTGCCTGTTGGTTCAATTTCCTCTGTTGGAATGCGCACTAGTGCTGTTTCTTTTTCCTCAACTTCTGTTTTGGGGAGACTAATTGCAGTTGCTGATCCAGTTGCTAAAATATGGATAAGAAGTTGAAAAGCAACTCTATACTTTTCAGATAAAACTACTTTTTGGCTTATTAGTCTTGGATCGCCTGTTAAAGCATATGTTTGATCAATAAAATCTTCTGCGTTAACTTTGTCTGAATTTTTTAGAATTTTTTCGGCAACGGGTCTATTTGGATTCATCTTCTTGCTCCTGCAACCTCAACTTGGGCCATTTTAACAACTCCGCCCGGAGAGGTTGCTTCGCGCATTTTTAAAAGTTCAGAGGGCTTTGTGGTTATAAGCTTGTGTTCTTCAGGGGAGGAAACGACATTAATTGGTGCGTGTGCATTGCCTGCAAAAAATATTCCTTCACCAACATTTGCGGCCAAAAGCAACTGTTTTTCCCCTTGAGAAAGGTAAAAGACTTCTCCGATTCTGTCAATTGCAGCAGGGGATTGTTTGAAAAGAACGCGAAGTGCGCTATTTGTAACTATTGCCTTGCCAATATCTTGGGCGAGGAAGTCTTCGACGTCCTGGGTTATGGTGGTTAGTCCCAGATAGTATTTTCTAGCCCGCTTCACTATCGACCACAAAAACTGGGCCGAGTCGGGATAGCGCATCATATGCCAGGCCTCATCTACCACTAAAAGTCTCTTTTTAAGATCTTTTTTAACTCTGGTCCAGATATAATCAAGAATGATAAACATGGCAATTGGCCTAAGTGCGTCCTGGAGTTCGCGTACCGAAAATACCGTAAACGGATTTGTCAAATTAATGTTCGTATGTTGGTCAAAAATTCCGACGAATGAACCTTTTACAAATTTTTCTATTCTTGCCGCCAAATCCAGCGCATCGGGTGTTTCCATTCCTACCAAAACTTTATAAAGGTCTTCCATCAAAGGGGGCTCTTTGGTTTGGGTTTCTGGATCAAAGGTGATTCCTTTACCTCTGTAAGCCGCAATTATAGCCCGGTCAAGAAGCGCTTCTTGGGTAGCATTGAGAGTTCCCATGATAATTTTAAAAAGTGAATGCAGCGAGAGAATTTTTAAACCCAGCTGGTTTTCTCCTTCTTCATATACTTGAGATAAGTCAAAAGGATTAATTTTCGAAGGCGAACTAAAAGAAAATGAAATAAATTGTCCGCCTACGGCGTCAGAGAGCATTTTATATTCACTCTCGGGGTCGATAATAATAACTTCAGAGCCCAACATCAAACTTCTGACGCTCTCAAGTTTAATAAAGTAACTTTTCCCACCTCCGCTAGTTCCAAAAATAACCATATTGCTGTTCTCTAAAGAAAAGCGGTCAAAAATAATGAAGGACTCGTTTTGGGGGTTTATTCCATAAAGAATACCAGTATCGCTTGATAGCTCAGCTGAAGTTAGGGGAAAAGTGGTAGCAAGGGAAGTTGTATCCATATTCCTTGTAATTGAAACTCTATCTATACCAAGTGGTGCTGAAGAAAGAAAGCCGTCTTCCATATCCAAGGTTGTCGTATTGGCAGTAATTAATAGTGCTCCGAGAGTCGATCTTACTTCTTTTGTAAGTTGGTTTAGTTCCTCTAAGGACCCAGCTGGGATGGTTACGTAAAATGCAAATTCGAAAAAGTGCTCGGCCCCTTTAACCAACTCCTCTTGAAGTGAAATTGCGTCTTCTAATCTGGCCTTGGTTGCTGGGTCGATAATTTTACCTCTTTGCAGGTCAGTTTCTAGTTCAGCCTCCATCTCGGCAATTTTGCGCCGAAGATCATCTAAAACCCCTTTTCCTTCAATTGGATAGATAAAAAAAGATATATCAAGTGATGCGTTAAAGTTAATAATCGGCTCAAGCCATCCGGGTGAAACAAACCTTGGGTATCCTGAAACAAAAACGGTTCTTAAGTAAACGCTATTTATTTTTAGATAATTAAAGTCAACCTCTATTTCGTTAGGAGCAATAACGTCAAGCAAGTTTAAATCTCCTTTTTCAAGAGCTTTTATTGGGTCTATAAAGTCGGGCTTTCTTTTTATCGAAGATTCATCTTTTTGGCCGTTTGTTGGCTTTTGGTTTGTGGTTTGTGCCATATATATTTATCCCTTTTGCATATTGGACTCTGCTTTTTTAATTGCTTCAAACTCCTCGCTTTTGGGCGGAGGAGACGGATTATAAGTATGGTAAAGGAGTTCAATAAGATCGTTGTTTTTGAGCTGTTTTAGCTGGATGCTTAGGCGTCCTGCCTGGCGCATGAGGTGGTCGCGTTTAGGATAAAGGGTAATCCTTGCTTTATTTACGACATAGCTTTTTTGAAAAGGTAAAGACGATCCTCCTCTTTTGACGGTTGCGATAAACGATTTTGTAACCCCGAGCTCATAAGGGGTGAAAGGAATGACAATGTAGAACTTTTTGCTTAGGACGTTTTTCTTTCTGATTGCGTCCAAAATAAATGCCTTATAATCCTTCATAATTATTGCAAGCTTTGGGTTTTTTATTTTACCTTCGGCGATGTTCAGATAGGTTATATAGTTTGAAATATCTTTTCTTTGGGAGCGAACCGTTATTTGAACAGGAAAGGTAAATGAATTAAGTAAGGCTGCGTATGCGGCAATTACCGCTTCTTGTTCAATTTCGCTTAAAAGTCCGAAGTTCAAAGAAGAGGATTCAAGAACCAAGGCGGCCCCTCCGTTTTTGTAGATTATGATATCTTCGGTAATATCGGCAACCGGAATTTTTTCCTGAGTTGTTGACGTTAGAGGCTTGTCCGGCGTTGAGATAAAAGGAATATTCATTTTAGTTTTGAGTTTTCATTTCGCGCGAATAGCTATCGGTGAAATTATCGCTCCTTTTGCCTGGAAAGTAATCGGTTCAAAATCGTAGCCTTCTTTTTCGACAATTATTTCATAGCGGCCATCGAGAAGCGGAGTAACTATCATAAAATGGCCGAGCTTGTTGGTTTTAAGAGCTCGAACCGGTCTCCCTTGTGCATCTTTTATTTCTAAAATTACCCCCTCGATTATTTTTCCGTTGCCATCCATTACCTGGCCCACAATGGTATTAGGTCGTGTTGGGGGAGTCGGAGGGGAGGCCTCATCGCTAAATTTAGCCTCTCTATCGGTAATTGGGACGCCCTTACCATAAAAAGGAGAAACAGTAGTTGTTGAAAAGGGTTCTGCGACATCTTCTTCCTTTGGCAACTCAAAACCTCTAGTTTTAAGGTCTTTGTCAACAGACACAGTACGCGAAGATGGAACTACAACAAAAGGTTTAGTTTGCTGAGTAGGTTCTTGCGTAGGCATTGTAGTTTTTGGTGTAAGCAACGGAGATATACCGCTGACCACTGTTGCGACAGGAGCGGAAGAAAGCGTAGTTATTTTATCAAGAAATGTCTGTTCTTTTTTTTCAAGATTAGCTTCTTCTGGCTTCTGAACAGGCATTAAAGCAGGCGTGCTCGTTAGCTGCGATGCTGGGGTTGTAGTTGGCGGCGCTTGTGTTTCAGGTGCGAAATATATTGGGAGTTTTGCAGCCTTTTGCCAAACAAAAACAGTTGGGGAATAAATAGACTTAAAGAAGGAAATGACCCACTTTCCCAAAGGTCTATCCTCGAGCGGAAGGAATGCAAGGGCAGCACCCGAACCAAAAGAAAATAATATCAAAGGCCACTTAATAAAAGGGGGCAATCCTGAAGCATAGAAAAGAAGTGCAACAATTGCACCGCCTGCTAGCTGGACAAACTGCTTCAAGGTCATATCTCCAACCAATCTGAATTGAAAGGCAGAAATCTGCTGGGGTATCGGATGCTGTTCTTCGACTAGTATGTGATCTTGAGCCATGAGTAAAGGTAAAAGGCTAGAGAGTAAATGGTAAAAGTTACTTTTTTGCCTTCAATCTAACCGCTTTTCGTGAACCATAAAGTAAATTCTTAGTGTCTTGTAATAAATTATATACATTTTTTTGATCTTCTCGAGTAATAAATTTAAGGTCTTGTGATAAGTCGAGTAAGACCTCAAGTTCGGTGATAGACCCAATTGCAATTGTCAGAAACCGAGCGTATTCGTTTGAGCTTTCTTTAGAGTAACCTTCAACAATGTTTGCCAAGACTGAAACCGAAGCTCTTCTCATTTGAGTTACAAGGTTAAATAATTCAGATTTTGGATATTTTGCGGTTAATTTATAGACGAGCAATACGAGTTCTTTAGCTTTTTGATAAAGAATAAGTTTTTTATAGCCTAAATTATTTGAGTTATAGTAATTTCTTTTACCCTTAACCATTTACCATTTACCTTAGTTAAAGCCTACTCTGTGAACGTATATTTTCAAGAGGAACCCTTTTTCACAGAAGACAGCTGGGTCTCGTTCTCTAAATAGCAAATTTAGTTTTGGAGAAGTCTTTTACGACCTTTTCAAAATAATCTATTATTTGTTGCGGTTTATATTTTCTTCCTATGTAATCTATTCCAAACTCTACGAGATCCGCTGTGTACAAAAGCTGTTGCAAGAATAATCTTTGGTTAAACTCCGCTCCAAATCGTTTCTCTGTCTCTTTTATTACAGAGCCTAGAGTTACGTGCCCTTCTTTTAGAAGAAAAAACAGATCAACATAGTCTCTCCATGTGCCTCGACGCCCGATTGTGTAAGCTTTGTTGCTTGCTAAATCAGGGAGAGAAAACAGACTAATTGAGTCGGTTTTAATAATGGGATGTAAGGGAAGAGAGGGGTGTTTTACAAAAGTGACTTTGACATTATTGGGAGTAATTACGTCTATTTGATTGGTTGAATCCTTAATTATTCGGGAGGTATAACCTAAAACTTTCCTGACTTTTTGGCGAAGGTGTTCTGTTATCTCACTTTTGGTAAAAACATCAAAATCAAAAGATTTTCTGTGTTTAATTTGAAGCGCAATGGCTGTTCCGCCCGCCAGAATCCCTACTTTATTAAAAAAAACAAGCTTTTCAAAAACCCAAAGCCTTTCCTCATCGAATATTTCTAGGTAGATTTTCGACATATCTGTCTTGCCTAATATCCTTTTCTTTAGAAAGAAGAATTGTTTTGACGAAATTAAATGCTGAGGGAGAATATACTTTTATAGGTTTTTCTACAAAAGTATTGACCACAATTCTTCGGGGATAATTCTTAAACAGCCATTTAAGATGGTCAGCTGTTCCGTAAGCTAAAATCTGATTAATAATATACGCCCTATCTTTTTTGAGATTGAGATTGTTTACGTCTCGCGACCAAAGAATTGGTTGTAAGCTTTTAGGAATTTTAGCCACACCTTATTATATCAATCTTCTCTTTGCTTCTCCAATAATTTCGACTGCTCTCTTTTACCTTTTACCTTAGTTAAAGCCTTTTCTGTGAACGTATATTTTCAAGAGGAACCCTTTTTCACAGACAAGATTGCCAAGAGGTGGTAAAATATAAACCATGACAGACCAAGAACCAGGTGAACTACCACCCGAATTGATAGAGGAGTTACTAAAACGAGATGAGGGTCAGGAGAGTTTCAGGGGGATACATCGGTCTTCTGTGCGCGGAGGATTGCCAAAAAGTTCAACTGAAGGATTCATTGATCTTTTTACGGTGAAGAAAAAGAGAAAAGAAGTTAAAAATGAAGAGTCTGCTCAGGTTGCAAATGGTAATAGCGAAAGCTAATTCTTCGATACAAGCATTAACTAAACACCCCTGGAATTTTCTCCAAGATGACCTGTAACACTGTATAATAAAAGAGTTAATATATGACAAACCAAGAAGAAATATCAATAGCAGGCAAGTATACCCCAGTTGAAGCGATGAAACCGAAGCTGAAAGAAGAAAAGAAAGTTGGGAAAGAGGAAAAAAAGGAGTCTAGCAAACAAGATAAACAAAAAAAGTTAGAGAAAAAGGTAGAGGAAGAACTCAATAATAAACTTACTGCCGACAAAACTGGTAAAAAGGGAGAGAATATTCGAGCTTCTATATTAGAAGAGAAGCAAAGGGATTACGAGGCAAGTCTTTTTTATTTGATTCAAAACAAAATTAAGGAAATTCTTGATAATCCTGATTCTGACCCGGAAATTCAAAAGGCGACTCTTAAAGGGCTAAAAGAGGCCCGTCAGATTTTAATAACTGAGGCAAAACAAATAGGCGCACTGGAGGGTGCAAAAAGAGCTTTACTTGAAGCTCAAGTTACGGATAATTACGTACAGGCAATTGAGCGGGTTTCAAGGATTAATGTTGGTTCATTGGAACATGAGGCGACAAGTTTATTAGAGGGAAGCACGCCTGATTTCGGCGGTATGAATGAGGAGTATGTAAAGGTAGCCCGTTATAACATGGAACTGGCATTGTTGGAAGCCAGTGGTAGAGAAGATTCTTCGAAGGCTAAAGAGTTAAAACAAAAGATAGAGTATTTAGGATGGGGAACACCACCTCCAATTGATGATCAGGCAAGAGATTATGTTGAGCGGAGTGCCCAAAAACTAAAGGAGGAAGAACAAGAATTAGAACTTGATAAAAAAGAGCCTACGCTTGAAGAAGAGGGAGATCGTTATGAACAGGAAAGAAAATACGTTGAAGGAGTTTTAGAAAAGTATATTAAAGAAGCAGTCGAGCTGGTTGGCGATAATAACAACATCGAACCTTTTAAAACCAGATCGCTAGATAGTGGAATATACATGATGCAGGATTTTGAGGCGCACCTGGAAGAAGATCTTATAGGTGAATTAGCAAAGGGTGAAGGGCTTCCTGAAGAAGCTAAAAAAGCAAGGCTTATTTTAGAAAGGGTGCAAAAACTTAGAGAATGGATGGAGGGGAATGCTGTATTGCTTAAAGCAGCGGGTATGGTTTTGGAAGAATTCCATAGTGGTATGGGCCAATTGGAATATACAGTTAAAAAAAGAGGAAGAATTGATCTTCGGATGACAGATCTTAAAAAGGTTTTTTCTTCTTTATCGGAGGGTGGACTAAAGGTGGAAGGAGAGTGGAAATTTGGAGAGGAAATTATAAGAAAGCAAGATGAAGCCTTAGCGATATTTAGGGCAATAGCAGCTGCACATAGGGTGAAGAGTAGAAATGGAGGGAAAGATATTGTTGCTCAACATAAAACTTTAGAGGGAACAAAAGTAGAAGAAGAAGTTATCGATTATAAAATTAACCAGAAACAACTTGCATTTATCGAGGCGGTTTTTGACAGTAAGGAGAAGATATTTAAAGAATTAGAGGGGAAAAAGGTAGAAGATTGGTTGGTAACGATAGATGAGATTTTTGGTAGCACGGAAGGCGCTATCAAAGGCCTTAAGGCTGCTTTAGAGATTGATAGTGAACTAAAAGTGCTAGTTGGAAAAGAATACGAGTTAAAGGGTGATGTTTTAAAGAGAATAAAAAAGGAATTGCGCCAAAACAAAGCTGTTTGGGTTGACGGGGTAAAGTGGGAAGTTGATGCCAATAGAGAAAAAGATTCCATTAATGACATCATTACCGAGCTTGATTGGAGAGTGGGGTCGGGTGACAAAGTTTTTATAGGGGATGAGCAGACTGTTGATAAAGATGGTTATGAACAATTTGTTGGGGCAAACTTTATAGGTGGTAATAAGGTTGCCTTGCTTAAAGAAACTCCATACGAGATTGATAACCCCTTTGTTGTATATTCGACCCCGCATAGTGTTGATAAGATTATGGCCAAGGTAAGTTGGATGATGGACAGAAAAGTTCAGGTTGATGGGCCGGATGGTTCTAAGAAAGAAATTTTTTTATGGGATGCGCTGCAAGATGAAAGAAGAGAAATTGATATTGAAGAGGAAGCGCGAGCGTGCGCAAAGGATATTACAAAAGATATTAAAGATGGAATAACGATTGATCTTCTGAATGACCATATTATTAACATTTCGAGGATTTTTGCTCTATACACGGCAGAGGCCGCAGGGATTGGTTGGGGTTTTGATTATAAGGATGAAGGCATTGGCGGTACAGTACATGAAGTAACAGTAGATGATCTTGCAAAGTGGGAGAAGTTAATAAACGACAATAAAGAGAAAGAGCTTGCTTATCAAGTATTGGTTTTAGATGGGGAAGAAAAAAAAATAGATAAGCAAACAATTAAAAAAGCTAAGGAAATTATGGAGGGGAAAATTGGGTATGAAGTGATGTGGAAAGAGAAAACGAAAATAACCTCTCGCGGCGTTTCTGAAGGTGGACCTAAAGCAGCAACAGATATTTCCACACCGCTTCATTGGTTAAGGTCAGAGGCTGGAAATAAATGGAAGGACTGGACGCGAGGAATGCTTCCACTTTCTAAAAGAACTTCTCGGTGGATAAATCACCACGAGCCCGGCTGGGTTCCGGATTTAGATAAATACGGAAACTGGAAAGTTACCTTTCTTGGCAAAGAATTATATATTCACGAAGTTCCAGCGAAGCTTGACTTGGGGCTTCTTAACATGGCGAAAATAGACGACAGTGATTATGATCATAAAGGAAAAAGAATTTTAGATTTAGTTTATGAAGGTAAAGGAATGTCTGAGATGCCATACGCCGCTATTGATGATGACGTTTTTTACAGAAAAGGTTACATAGATTGGAGCCAGGCAGCGAAATTGTTGAAACTAATTTCACAACCACTCGACCGAGACACTATGGCAGAATTTTTAGGAGTACCTAGAGAAAGTGTTCCAAGAATGCTTGAATTCGATGAGTTGATGAAAAGAGTTACCCTTGCAACAAGAAATTTGGCCGAGAATGAAGGAGCCAGGGCTTTTATTCCTTTGTTAGCGTCATTGGGTTTAGCGTTTCAGGAAAATTTGTTAAAAAGCTCGGCAGAGCCGGGTGTTTTTTACCCAGGCAGCGTTAAAAGGAAGGCTAGAAACACAGAAGTATCTTTGCTTGAATATGCTCCAAGAGGCGATACGGGTGCGGGTGTTGAAATCGCGAGAAGGTTTGCTGGCTATATGGAAAGCTTGACTGATATGGGAAGGGCTTTAAACACTAATCTTATTAGAGCCAGATATTCAAGAAGGTCTTTAGAAGATATTGATGAGGAAATTGAGAAAAAGAAAAGGAAAAACCTATCTTATTCAATTGCCTAACTTTCAAGACTTAACTGCGTGATCTTCCGACATTTCTTAAAGCAGTACTCCAACTTTGAGGTAGCCATCGACCGACTCTTGAATCCGCTAAACCACTTGCCATTGCCGCACCCGACTGGAAGCTTAATTCTTTTCTAACTCCCGAAATTGGGCCGGAGCCCCAAGCAGCACCTATCGGTCCAACTGCTTGGCCGATGGCGGTGCCGTAGGCAAATGGACGACCGGAGATGAAACCTTGAATAATGCTGCCAACCGCAGGGACCAAAGTTATGATGCCTATTGCTACGATTGCTCCAAACAAAGTTGAGTCGCCAAGGTTAAATCCGGGTAGTTCAATCGTACCCGTGTTTGTGGACGTTGGGATTCTATAAGGATTGAGACTGTCGTCCGATGAAAAAAACGTGCTGAGCCAGGTTCCATCGCTTAGTGAGCTCCAAAATACGTAATGAGCCAGGAAAACCAAACTTATTACTGCAGGAAAGACCAAAACATGCGAAGCAAGATTTCTAAGCCATGTACTAAATCCTCCTGCGGCTGGAAAGACTCCGAAAAGAATTAAAAGCGGAGCAGCTGCAATGAGAATCACAACGTTAATAAATGTTTTGATCAAAAGCCATAGCATTCTAATCGCAATTATTAAAAGAAGTATAAAAAGTATGATTGATATGATTGCCCCTAATATAATAATTGGTGCGGAAAAAAGAGCTCCCAAAACACTAGGGTGAACAATAAAATAAAAAGAGACAATAAAGGGAATCATAAACATGGAAATGATAGGTAGAGAGGTAATTAATGTACTGAATAGTTCTAGAGTGGTCAGATCGCTTAAGTTGCTGCCAAGTATTGCGACTAGTCCCAAGGTAAGATAAGCAAGGTCCACCACAAACCCCGCGATAGCATAAGAAAAAGTTATAAGTATAAGTATAAGTATAAGACGGGGTAAGGCGGACTGGACAGTAATGACTGTTTGAGGAGAAATTCTTACCCTAAACATTATCATAAATGCCATAACTATGAAGGCAAATATTAGTAAGAAATAGGAAATATCTCGTATGGCAGACCAGACTTGTCTTATAGGAGAAAGATTATCAAATCCAAACCCTTGTGCTTTTGCCTCACGGACTATGTGGAATTTTTCGGCTAATTCTTTAAAATAACCGACTCCCGATATTCTATTTTCAGAGACAAGAGAGTTAAATGTACTTGCAAAATTAGTGTTTCTTGGAGAATAGTCAAAAACCGCTGTTATTGCGGCCCATGCACCAAAAAAACAACTTCCTGCATCAGCTGGGTCGTCTATAGTCATACAAGTTATGACAAATTCGGGTAGAAGAACCGCTGTTAATGAGTGAAGTATCCAAACAACTTGAGCGTGAGTATAACGCTCGCCAAAAATTTCCTCGGGATTAGATTCGTCGTAAACTCTATCAACATAGGTTCCAAACTCTGGAGCATACCAGGTATCAGGTAATCCTTGCGCTCGTGCAGGAGAGAAATAGGGAGCAATGGTAACAAGGACAAGAATCGATGTCAGGAAAGAGAGGAGGATTTTTTTAAACATGTTCAGTTTCATAATACTACATACTAAAAACTACAACAATACTTATTCACTTAACCTTTGACCATTGACATGTGACTTTTTAATTACTAGATAATAATTTTTTTCTGAAAGCTGTAAGTTGATTTGCTAGGTTTTCAGCCCTTTCAAGATATTCTGCTCTGCATGCACCTTTTCAGTAATATATTTATCTATAAGTGCCATATCAAGGCAAGAGACCACCTCATTAAGGGATGTGTGTGATTTATTCAGAAAGTTTGCAAAATCTTTATCTGTACTTCGATCAGCTCCCTCAGCTATGTTTAATATAATAGAGTTTGCGGCCCTTATTATCTGATCGCCCAATAAATAAAATTCGTAATTTGGAAAGTAATTCTTGACTAGCATTTTTATATCGCTTCTAAATTTAAGCGCATCCTTATAAACTTGGAACTTCCTGAATCTGAACTTCTTCATAAAGTCAATTGTCACATGTCACAAGTCAATTGTTATTTGAGCAAAAACTTAGATTGTAAACTTCACCCGCCTTATCCGGATTTGCATAAGAAGGAGTCGTGATATCGACATTTAACTTGCAGGAGTCGTCCTCGGTTATTGCAAGGACTTCTAAAAGTTTTTGCTCAGCATTTGCTCGGTGTTCGTCGAAAGGATAACTGGTTATTGAGATGAAGAAAAGTTCATCGGCTGCTAGAAAGAAAATGTGGTAGTCAGGGGTTTTTGCTATCGTGTAATAACCTGGAGATTCATCCTGACTGGTTTTACCAATGAAATCGGCAACTTTTACTCCCGAAATTTCTACTCTTTCTTTTTTAGAACCCGTACCGCTTACTTTATTCTGTCTATTTAGATTGGTGATTTCAGATAAACCGCCTTTACTAGCAACTGCCAAACTTAATATTAAAAGAATAATTGCAAAGACCAAAAGATGAATTGGTTTGAACTGATACTTAAACTTTTTCCTTTTTGTCATAAATTAATAAAGCCCACATGGTCGGGCAGTTCCCGCCCAATCTCCCCAATCGCCACGCCTTCTTCTAAGACCAGCCGCGTACTGAATATTCTCATCTGGGTCGAAAAACCTCTCAAGACACGCATCCACTTTCGATTGGTCTAAAACTGTACAAGAAGGTGGGGACCAAGTGTAGCTCATTGCACCCGAGCAATGTGCCAAGAGGTTTATCTGAAAAAGGCCTACGCTGTAATCGACCGATCTTCCCAAAAAACAACCGCAGTTTAGAGCATTGGGGTTTCCTCCTGATTCCATATTGCAAATGATGGATGCTTCCGTTGCTAAGCTGCCAAAAGCACCCAAATTACCCGGGCTGCAAAACCCTGTTCCGGGTTGGCATCTTCCCGCACCGGGGCCAATGGCACCTGATGGCGGTGGAGTAGCACAGTCTCCAGAAGCAAGACCGACAAGAGGTTCTGGACCTGAAATACAGCCTTCACCAAATCCTTCTGGACGGAGTGTCTTTTGTATGCACTTTAGAAAGTACTCGTGTACACCTCCAATATGGGGGAAGTAAAGTTCAGCTTGGTTTGCAGGTCGACCACTCCCTGGATTTCCGGCAACAATTACTCCCTCGCCGCTATATATAACACTGGTTGCTGCCGGCATGTCAAAAAGCCTTGTTATTGGTCTTCCTTCCTCGTCTTCAATTTGAGGAAATATTCTTCTGAAGACACTCACTGGGTTTGCAACCAGCCTTTTCCAAACGTCCTCGGCCAATGGAGTTTCTGTTGTCGTTCTAAAGGCAATCTGAACGGGGATAGTACACTCCTGCTGCAGGGGGAACGGGAGAGGATCTAATGGCCGACTATATCCTTGGCAGCAACGACGCCCGGCAGGACAATTGTTAGGAGGGGCGATTGGGATTACAGTATCACAAGTCCAGTCATTAGGTGCACATAAAGCGTTAGCAAAAGCAATGTCACATGCATACCCAGTGGGTACCGGGTTACAATCTCTTGCACAGTCAAACCCTGACTCGCAGTCAAACCTGCCGTAATATTCACTACACTCGTAGTTATCAGGAACGTCGGGGATACAATCTGCTCCGGTGAAAAATCGGCATAAATTTCCATTGTTTGGGTCCCCGGAAAGTCCGCTTCCTTCTTCAACATAGGTGCAGGAGAGCATAGCATTGTATGAGACGGTGGCGGTTATTTCGCCGGCAAACAAGTTATCCCCCGGATTTGAACGAATTCCGCGTAGGTCACAAAAGTCAGAAGTAGAAACAATTGCAGGTTCCGGATCTGCTTCAAGGTTAGCACCTTCATAGGCAAATAATCCCTGTAGTATTTGGGCAAGTTCTGACCCTTCCTGCATATGGGCAAAATATAGCGTTGCTGGTGTTTGACTTAAGATTGCAGAGGACAATATTATAAATGTAGAAGATAGCGCGGGTTGTATAGAATAGGTTGCTATTTGCGATTTACCCAATCGATCCTCGGTTGATGAGAAGGGAATATATTCGCGGTGACTGCTTGGGACACTAGTCAAGCGTCGTTGAGTTACTCCCGGGCGTGGAGGGTAGCAATGAGTAGGAAGACCCAAGGAATTTGTACAAACAACTACTTGATTATGTCTAATACAGTCTGGATCCCGAGGGTCCGCGTTGGGATCACAATTTACAGATGCTTGGGCGTCGTCGATTTCATCTTGCCTTATATCTTCCTGGTTAAATGCCGAAAGAAGTCTTTTTAAAGGTCCTGAGAAATCAATTATGCGACTTCTACCCTCGATAGTGTCAGGGTCTGGTGGGTCGTACTCGGCGCGTCCAATTATGCTATGCAAATACCAGCTGACGTACTCGTTAACTTTCTCAGCGTCGTCCATTGTCTCTGATTGAAAAACACTGTTAATTACCCGATCAGGGCGAGAAGTTGATCCGATTGAAGGTTCGGTAAAACCCATGATGGGTAGAAATGCCCCTTTTAAATCAATTGCAATGTTTCGTATACGCTCTATATTAAACCAACAGGTTTCTGTTCCGTCGCCGTTGTCCTTACAGTTTCCAGGCGAGCAGCGTCCGCTTACACAACTTGATCCTATATCACAGTCATCATCCGTAAAACAAGCTGGGCCTATTGGATTACCTTCATAAGAATAACTACCATTCCAGCGGGGGATAGGAACAACGAGGAGGGAAAATGTTTTGGTTACCGTACGGGGGTCAGAAATGATTAGATCGTTTCCGCAAAAAAGAGCCAAGTCTTCATAGCCTAAGTTGCAAGGGCTTGCCTGATAGGGCCTAAGTGAGTGAAATTCAGGAGACCTTACTTCGTCACAAGGTACATAAGGGGTAGGCCTAGGATTTCCGATAACCGGCGGTGGAGGTGGAGTTTCCGTTGGTGTAACGCCCGGCGGAGGTGGGGGTGGAGGAGTGCCAGTTGGTGGAGGTGGGGGCGGGGGTGATGACCAAGAGCAGTTATCTTCTGCTACGCCCAGAAAAGCCGCACAGTAAGAGTTGGGATAATTTATTTCACACTGAGATTGATTGCCTCCTTCACAATTTCTTGCAACACTTGTGGCGATGCACGTTCCATGGACATCTCTCAAAGTGCAACACCTAAAGGTACCTAGACACCCAGGGCCACACCTCGTTTCGGTAACTGGGCAGGCGACATCAAATGTATAATCCCCGTTACAACAAGTGTCGGCAGGACCGATACACTGGCCGATTGGTAAACAGGCTTGGGATGATGTGGTTTGTGGAATAATAAGGCTCAAAAAGACGAAAGCAAAGAATAAAAAAAATATAGCAGTACCAAGTTTGATAATTTTCAGTAAGCTACCCATCAAGTGTTTTAGTAAATGACTACTCTGAAATTTTCAACATCAGCTCCTGTAAATACTCCTATAAAGCGAAGAATGAGGAAGGCTGAAGCCAGAATAATCATGCCGACAATAGCATAGGTTAACGTGCGCCTTGCAGCATCGACGCTCTTGGGGTCTCCGCCTGAAGTAATGTATTTAAATCCGCCGACTACAAGCATTAGAAAAAGAGCAATTGCTGCAAGTCCTAAGACAGCGGTTATAACACTTTGAAAAACTCCTTCAAGACCTTGAAGAGTCGCGACTCCATTTTCATTTGCAATTGGTGCCGGCGCTTGGGCAATTTTATCCATAATCTTACTTCTCATTTCAATCTCTATATTCTCATATCAAACTACTTACTTCAATATTCATGTTCTCTACAGCATTAACAAAAGAGTAATCCATACAAGTAAGAAGAGAGTTGATATGAAGTGAGCTTACGGTGTTATAGATTGTACGTTTATTACTTGGAGGCCTCCCAGAATGTCGATTCCGAAGAAGATCTGGATAAGCTGTAATATTGCCCAAGCAGCAAATACGATAACCAAACCAACCAAAGCTGCTGTAATTGAACCTCTCGCTGCTTCTGTTTGTGCCTTATCTCCTCCCGAGGTAATCCAGCGAACACCTCCAAGGATAAGAATAAAAAAGAAGACGATTGCGGCAATGATAAGAATAAGAACGATTGCGGCTCCGATTACTTGACCGAAAGTAAGAGTTTCAAGGGGTACTGCAAATCCCTGTCCTGGTCGAAGATTAATTGTTTCTCCTTGGGCAAGTAGTCCTGATAACATATTGATTAAGTTATTATGAATAGGTTAATAAAAGTTTGTCAAGGGGTAAAATAATTTTAGTTAAAGAAACAAGGGCCTAAGATTTAATCGCAAGATATTTACTCCGAAAAAGCTGCCTATAAGGTTTGCAATTGCAAATAGCGAAAGAAGTATGATAAGCCCTGTTAGGGCATTTGTAATTCTTCCCCTTGCTTCTTCTGTTTTTGCTTTATCGCCACCCGAACTAATCCATTGAATAGCTCCCACAAGAAGCATGATGAAAAAAATGACGGCGCCGGCAATAAGCCCTCCGGAAATAAGAGCCGGCAAAAGTCTTTGGAAAAAACCAACACCATTCAGTGAACCCAAACTCGGGCCTAATACAGGATTATTAATTGCTTGAGCCAGAAATTCTTGCATGATTATTTACGGAGCAATGATGTTAATCATTGCCGGTATATTTAAGATGTCTGGAATTCCCAGAAGTCTTGCGATAAGATCAACTATAAAAATCCCTGATATAACTATTCCAACTCCAACCACACCCGTTGTGATTCTTCCCCTTGCATCTTCGAGCTTGCCTTTGTCGCCTCCGGCGGTTATTACGCCAATGGCGCCTGTAATTAAGGTGAATAGGAAAAATATAAAGGCAAGAATTGTGATTAAACCAATGGCGGAAGAAATTATTCGGGCGAAGCGGGATTCGGCGCCCGCTGATTGGCCAATGTTACCTATTCCGTTTATTGTTCCGTTCAAGGTTTTTGGAATTTGCGCAATTAGCTTGTCCATTTTAGGGTACTGGTCCGAAAATTGTAATCTGTAGTAAAGCATTAGCGTTACCAAAGATGAGTCTTCCGAAGATTGCAGCCAGGACAATTGAACTCGCTGCAACCAGAAGTCCCAGTAGGGTTTGCCAGATTTTAGCCCAGGCTTCGGCGATTTTTTTGGGATCTCCTCCTGCAGAAATAAACGCATATCCTGCGGTCACCAAATTAAAAAGTGCATATATTCCTGCACCCACTATTAAAAGTTTTACAATGTTGCTTATAAATTGGGTTGGGCCAACGTATTTATTAACGCCGGGTGGCGGTTGTACATTTCCGAATATTTGCGCGAGTTTAGTATTCATGTAATTACAAACCTGGGTTTAGAATCTTTACTCCGGTAATGATTTCTGCGATTTGGATAATCCAATAGGTTGCAAAAATAATTATAAAGCCAATAACCGCTGCTGTCACTGCCTGGCGTCCGCGGGCAGCTGCCTCGGGATTTCCTTTTCCGGCTCCGGCTATGATTCCAATACCTCCTCCGATCATCAAAAATAGCATTATAATTCCTGCGATAACAATTGCATTGGATAAAATTATCGAGACAAGACGGGCAAAACCAACAGTTCGTCCGATGGGGGAGTTAAAGGCATTACCGATATTGAAAGCTATTTTGTCCACTTATTCAGTCTAGCAAATACACTAAGGCGTTCCAAATATTACAGTTATTTGGTTGAGCCCTAAAATAACGCCAATGATTTGGACTATCCAAAATGCGACAAAAACAATAACAAAACCTATTATTGCGGTTGTTATTGCTCCTTTGGCTTCGGCAAGGGCTTTTGGGTCACCCCTTGAGAGCATATATTTATAGCCTCCAAACAAAAGATATAAGAGCATTAAAAGACCCGCAAAAGGGAAAATATAAAGGACAAGTTTAGATACAATAGTACCAATGTTTGCTCCTACAAATTTTGGAGATGCAATATTTTCAAGGACTCCAAAATTTATTCCGAGAGTGAGTATCATAATTAGGACCCGAATCCGGGGATTCCCAGTAAGTTAACTCCGATAATTCTTAAGATAAGCACCGAAAAAATTAAAAGAACAAGTCCGGCAATTGCAGAAGTTAAAAGTTCGCGGCCGGCTTGGAGTTTTTTAGGGTCTCCTTGCGATGTGATTATTTGAAACGCCGCAATAACAATTAAAATAAAAGCAATTCCCCCTGCAATTCCTATTCCCCAGCGGAGGATAAATCTAATAAAATTATTGCCTGTGTTGAACGGAATACACCCGATTGCGGTGTAAAGTTCCCCGGTGTTATCCGTAGTTGGCTCACCCGAGCTGTCGCAAAATACAGGTATCTTAACTTCAGGAGGTGGGGGATTAAAAGGATCAGCAGTACAACCTCCACTAACACCAGAACAGACTTCTCCAGGGCTACAGTCATTAGCTGTATCACACGGTCTTAAACAGCGATAACCACCGCCCGGATCACCCGTGCCGCCGCCAAGATTTATACACTCAAACGGATCAAAACAAGTATTTCCCGGGCAGCAGAATTCATTTTCTTCACCGCAGTCAAGAGAGCCAACCGATTCACAGATACAAGGGGGTGTCGGTGTGCATACAGCCAGCTCAGGGCAAATAGGTAAAAAGCCAGAGTTACAGTTGTTTACACCGAGTTTCCAGGGGCAAAGACCAGGACCGGTGGGTATGCCGATTTCGCAAGTGCAAGTACCCTGGGCGTAGAGGCTATTAGGGTTAGCAAACAAAAAAAGTGTAGACAGCAAAAAAGAAGAAATTAATAAAAAGACTTTCCTCATATTCGTATTAGTTCAATAAAAATAGTGTATCAAATAAGAAAAGTTATTTATAGTGGGTTATTGGTATAATGAATAAACTCAATGAAATTTTCCATTTGGAAATTAGTCATTCTCTCTCTTGTTTTATTGGTCATTGGTCATTGGTCATTTGGCATTGTCGCTAAAGCGGCTCACTGTCCAGATACCGACTATGACTGCAAAATTGCAGAAATTCAAAGGGAAATTGATGCACTTTCGGGAGCTCATGAATACAACAAACAGGAACTCGAAGACTTGAGGATCCAGATTAAAAGTCTCTCAGCTAGAATTTCGGGAATTTCCAGTGAGCTGGTTGAGATTGAAAAAGATATTAAAAGACGCGAGGAAGACTTGGCATATGCAAGGCGTATTTTTGAAGAAAAGACTAATAACCATTATAGATTTTTAAGACTCTATGACCCGATTATGCCTTTTTTGTCCTCATCAGACGCAACCAGCGCATTCAGAGAAATTAGCTTTCGGGAGATTGCGACCCAGGAAGACATTAAAACCATGGAGGGAATCGCGGGCGACCTTTTGGGTTTAAAAGAGGATAAAGAAAATTTAGAGAAAAATAAGACAAGTTTGGCATCTGCAAAAGCTCAGGTAGCTTCCCGCGAAGAATTTTTGGCGGGTGAGGTTGCAAAAACGGAGAGCTACTTGACCTCGCTTTCTTCCAAACAGGAAGAGCTGATTGCACTTAAAGCAGGAGGTTTTCAGACTTCCATTGGTGATACTCCGCCCACCTTAGAGCCTTGTTCGGGCCCTCCTGGCACATCTGCCTTTTGCGACCCGGGATTTAGGCCGGCATTCGCAGGATTTTCATTTGGGGCACCGCATAGGACCGGCATGAGTCAATACGGAGCATTCGGAAGAAGCAAATCTGGCCAATCTGCCGAAACTATTTTATCAGCTTACTTTCAAGGCGCAGAACTTAATAAAGGTTACCCTGTTCCCGGAAGCATTACTGTAACTGGTTACGGAACAATTCCATTTGAAGATAACTACCTTTTGGGAATTTACGAAGTACCCGAAAGCTGGGGAAATCAAGGGGGGTTTGAGGCACTAAAGGCTCAAGCAGTTGCCGCAAGAAGCTATGCGCTGTCTTACACAGGAGGCGGAGCAAGAGCGATTTGTGCGACAGAAGCGTGTCAAGTTTACAAGCCGCAATTAAAAAGCGGAAAATGGAAGGAAGCGGTTGCCGCAACCCGAGGATGGGTGATAACAAGGGGTGGTACCCCGGCAACAACTTATTATGCTTCGACTTCCGGAGGCTATACTATTACTAATTGGGGTTGGAGCGGAATAAAAGACACCCAGGGAGATTGGCCTGATTCTTCTTATGAAAAGACCTCCGCGAGTCCATGGTTTTATAAAGGGTGGTTCAAAACCAGATCGGGCGCTTCTTGCGGAAGGGGAGGCCCTTGGTTAAAAAGCAGCGAGATGGGCGATATAATTAACGCCTGGCAGGTACTATATAAAGGAGGAGGAGATGTAGGAAGAATTTCTCCGATAGATACAAATTGCTGGGGCGGAAACCCTTATTCAATAGGAGAACTTTCGGGAATTGGAGGATACGAAAGTGTATCAAGCGCCTCGGTTACTTATTCAAATGATGGTTCCACTTTACAGGTGACTTTTGCAACAAATAAAGGTTCGGTTACAATTTCCGGAAGCGAACTAAAAAGAGCCTTTAACTTGCGTGCTCCAGGCTACATTGGGCTAAAGAGCAGTTTGTTTAATATAGAGAAACTATAATTTTTGAGCTTAAAACGTGATATAATCAGGTTTGATATGCCTGACGTTTTTATTGCCGGAGATTTAAAAGAGAAGGAGAAAGAAAAAGTTAAGCAAGAGGACAAGGAAAAGCCGCTAAGACATGACAAAAGAGAAATAGGCAAAACCCCAACTAGAAGTAGTAAAAATGAAAAAGAAGGTTTAGCCTACCCCAAAAGCGAAGAGGAAAGGAAGAATCTTCCCGGTCATACACATAACCCCTTGGCGGCTTTTTGCTACTTTCCCGATCATGTTAAATTTGTCAATCAAGACCCAAAAGAACGAGTAATACTTTTGCTCAGAAGACATCCAATTACCAATATCCGCTGGATTCTTATAACACTATTATTTTTAACAATTCCAATGTTTCTTCCCTTTTTATCAATCTTTGAAATTCTACCCGCCTCTTACCAGACAATATTTACAATTGCTTGGTATTTGATGATAACTGCTTTTGTTTTTGAAAAGTTTTTGAGCTGGTATTTCCACGTAAATATCATAACCGACGAAAGAATAATAGAAGTGGATTTTTTACATTTAGTTTACCGGGAGATTACAGATGCAAATATTGATCAAATCCAAGATGTTACTGTTGAGGTGGGTAGTGCAATAAGAACGACTTTAAACTACGGCGATGTGATAATTCAAACCGCCGCACAGCTTCCCAAGATAGAATTTGAGGCAGTTCCACAACCCGATAAGGTTGCAAAAGTATTAAGGGAGTTGAGGATAGAAGAGGAGGTCGAGAAGTTGGAAGGAAGAGTGCGTTGAAAAAATGGATCTATTAACTACGGCTGAAATATCTCTTTTACCATTTGTCAAAATAGCTGTCGCGATCGGATTCTTACTATACATCGCTTTTGCTGTGGTCGTAGTGAGACAAGTAAAGCTTATGACTGCTACTCTTGAGCTTGGCCACGAAAGGGTAATTAAGATTTTGTCTTTTGTCCATCTTGTTTTTGCAACAATAGTCTTTCTTTTAGCTTTGGTTATACTTTAATGTCTTTTGCCCTTTCTTCATCAAAGTTAACCGGTAACCCGGGCGATTCTGGTTGGGCTCAAGTCCACGATTTTAGACCGGAAGACAGTAAAAAATTTTCAGATCGCGGACATTTTTTTGCTGTTGTTGCGACAAAAAAAGGTAAGGAAGGAGTTGAAAGTGTTGTTGCGGGACGAGAACTTCTTACCCGACTTCACGAGGAGTACTTTGGCAACACACAAATTTCTGCTTATAATGCGCTCTCGGCTGCAGTTGAGAAGGTAACTGGCGAGTTTAAAGAAATCTGGGGAGACGTAGAAATTGCGGCGTGTGCGGTATTGGGGGATATTGTTTATACGGCGTGTGGAGGGGGAGCCAAAGTTTCAATACTTCGGGGAGGAATGTTAGCAAAAATATTAGACAGCGCAGATGACGAAAGTTATAAAGTAATCTCCGCCTCTGGTTATCCGAAAGATTCCGATATCTTAATTTTGGCAAGCGCGACCTTTTTCAACATATTTCCCGACGGTACTATAAAGGGAGCACTTTCCGGTGGTGATCCAAAAGATGCAACCGAGAAGTTGGCTCCTAGGCTGCATTCAGGCGCCGGCTTGGGAGATGTTGGAGCGGCTTTATTAAAATTTGAAAAAAGGTTGCTTTCGAATGAAGGTTCGGAAAAAGCGAGTTCAAAACAAATGGGGCAGGGAGTGAAAGATAAGCAAATCTTGCTACTTCGTAGTAAGCAGAGCTTGTTTCTCGCCAGGACTCGAAATAAGCTAACTTCATGGTTATCAAAATTACCAGAAAAGAAGATATTTGTGAGGGCTCCTTTGGATGAAGTTAAGTCAGCTGCAGGAAGAAAGTTTTATATTTCAGTCGGAGTTGCGCTTTTAATACTATTGATAGTAAGTATAGGCTTTGGAATAAAGCAAAATAGGCAAAAAGAAAGGAAAAGTCGTTACGAAGATCGCCTGATTTCTGCTTCTCATCAGTTTGAAGAGGCAGTCTCGCTTTACCCGCTAGATGCAAATCGCGCCCGAGAACTTTTTTCCGAAAGTGCCGCAATCGTCAGTGCACTTAATGATGAAGGGGTATCAGATCCTGTACTGTCCAAACTTAGCGAAGAGATTGACAGGCAAAAGGGTAGAATTTTGGGTGAATATGAAGCGAGTAGTGAGCTTTTTGTTGAGTTGTCTTTAGTTTCAGATGGATTTGTCGGAAGCCAGCTGGCTGCATTTGGTGATAGTGTTATAGTCATAAACGATGGGGCAGACAGAATTATTAGTGTCTCTTTTGAGACCCAAAGAAGCGAGGTGGTTGCAGGGCCTGATCAAGTGACAGGTGCAAAAACGATAGCAGCTTATTCCGACCGCGTTTATATTGTTAAAGACGACGGTGTATATGAAGTAGGGGATGAAAAGAATAAAATAGTTGACGCGGATTGGGATGGGAATGTTTTGGCCCATTCATATGCAGGTAACATTTACATTTTGGAAAAGGGTTCAGGGGTTATTTGGAGATATACCGCGGGAGAATTAGGATTTTCATCCGGCACGAATTGGTTTTCCGAGGAAATTGAACCAAATTTATCTAATACTATTTCTTGGGCAATCGACGGGTCTATTTGGCTCCTTAGTAGTTCCGGGAAAGTAAGCCTTTATTCTTTGGGAAATCCCCAAGCCTTTAATGTTACCGGTATTTCTCCACCTTTTTTAAACCCCAGGGCAATTTATACAAGTGAAGATTTGGAGTCTATCTATATCCTTGATTCGGAAGAAAGTCGCGTGGTTGTTATTGACAAAGAAGGAAACTACAAAGCCCAATATAAATCTGAAATGATCAAGGAAACTAAAGATCTAGCAGTATCTGAAAAAGAGAAAAAGATAATTCTTCTTAGTGGAGATAAACTATACGCGTTAGAGATAAAGCACCTTTAACCTACTCAGGTGGAGGCGGGGGGAGTTGAACCCCCGTCCGAAAAGCTCATAAAAATACTTTCTACAAGTTTAGTTGATTTTTAGTTTATCCCCTAACCTTACCAATCAACAGGATAGTTAGGAGTTTGGTTTAAAAGCTTGGGCAAATACCCTAAACCAAAAGGCATTTGCCGCATCTTGACTGGTTTATGCCCTACAAAGTCGGTCAAGAGGCAACCTTGCGGACACCGGCTTAAGCGAATGCGTAAGCTGGATCGCCATTTCTTTTGGCGTTTATAAATTTTGGTTTTGTATTTGCGAGTGAAAACCGCACTCGACTTGCAAGTATTTAAAAGTGCTTCCCGTCGAAACCTGTACGCCCCCGCGTCGTCCCGCTAAGCGGGACTCCTTTCAATCCCAACTTAGTCGGGATTGGTTTTAATGTACATTTAATTCTCTTTCGATTTCCCGTTCAATATCTTTTTTCTTAATCGCTTCTTTTTTCTCGAACTTGCGTTTAGATTTGGCTAAGGCAATCTCCACCTTAATCAAACGGCTTTTATGACCGCCAGGTCTCAAGCTTCGCTTATTATAAATCTTTGTAGGCACGAGAGTCAACTTTTTAGCCTTGATTTTGCTCTCGATTGATACTATTTGGCCCTTATGCAGTAATAGCTTTCGACTTCTTGTTGGATTATAATCTTTTTTTCCTTCAACCGGGATATTTGCATTAACTAGATAAATCTCGCCTCCGATAATTTTCGCAAACGAGGAAGATAGGTCAGCGCCCTTTATCCTTAGCGCCTTTGCTTCAGCACCAATAAGAGATATCCCCACTTCTAGTCTTTCTAAAAAATTGTAATTAAACTTAGCCTTTTTATTTATAATTCGCATATACTGATTTTACCCTAAAATGGGACTAGTCGATCTTTTTTTCCCCAAAAAATGTCTTGAGTGCGGGCGGGCGGGAAGCTATATTTGCGCATCCTGTATTGCAAAACTTGAAACTCTTTCCCAAGTTTGTGTCGAGTGCGGACGTCCTGCAATTGACGGAATGACGCATATTTCCTGCAAGCGCCCCCTTAGCCTAGATGGACTTATTTTTGTTTGGCCTTACGGAGGAGTAGTCAGAAAAGCAATCTTGGCTCTTAAGTATAAATACGCGAAAGAAATTGCAGAAGAACTGGCTAGGTATTGCGTTTTATTTTTGCAAAAAAGGAAAGTTATCCTTCCATCTAAATCAGTACTCGTCCCCGTCCCTCTTTATTGGTATAGGGAAAATTGGAGGGGATTTAATCAGACGGAAGAAATCGGAAAATTGATTGCAAAAGAAATGGATTGGGGTTTTGAACCAGAGATTTTGGTTAGGAAAAGGTTAAAAAGACCCCAAGCCCAGCTTAAAAAGGAGGAACGAGGTAAAAACATCCGCGGAGTCTTTTCTCTTAATCCTAAAATTCAACCATTAATCATTAACCATCAATCATTAATCTTATTTGACGACGTCTTCACCACCGGTTCAACCCTCAAAGAAGCAACCAAAGTACTCAAGAGAAACGGAGTAAAGAATGTGTGGGGATTAACAATCGCAAGGTAATATGCGGAGGGTGCGGGAGTCGAACCCACCCGACGCAATTAAGCGTCTCGGTTTAGCAAACCGATCCCTGAGCCGTTCGGGATACCCTCCTTAACTTTTCTGCATGAATTATACCAAACTATGCCCTAGAATAAAAACGGTTATTTGATGTATAATACAGAAAGAATAAGTATCGCACTTATTTGGAATTTGTCATTTGAAAGTTGGTCATTTGAGTGACCGAAGGGAACGAAGTTATGCCTGCTCAAGAAAAACAAGAACAAGATAAAAAACAGCCTGAAAAGGATTTGTTTTCCTGGCACGCCCCTGCCAGACCTTTTAAAAGACGCGATAGGGAGTTTTGGGTTTCGGTAATTGCAATTGCGGCAGTTGTAGGCTTTATCTTCTACATAATAGAAGGCATAATGCCGGTACTTTTGCTTATATCTTTAGTTTTTCTTTTTTATATATTATCAACAGTTGTGCCTGAGCAGATTGAATATAAAATTACAACTTGGGGAGTGAGGATTGCAAACAGAAGGACAGACTGGGAGTTTTTGGGTAGATTTTGGTTCAGTAAGCGCTTAGAAAGTGACCTTTTGGTGTTTTCGACCTTTAACTTGCCGGGAAGACTTGAGCTGGTTATTAATGCAAAAGACAAGGCTACACTTAAAAAGGTAATTGCCAGTCATATTACAGAAGAAGAAGCGCCTCCCACTAATTTAGATCGCGCTGCGAATTGGGTAGCAAAAAAACTCCCTGGGAATAAATAAATTCGTATGTTGTTACTTTCTCAAGCGCCCATAGCTTAATTGGATAGAGCAATAGCTTGCGGAGCTGTTGATCCCAGTTCGATTCTGGGTGGGCGCACTGCGTCGCAACTAAATATTGCTCGTCGTCTTTAGCTTTCGCTGTAAAGACTCAACGCATATTTGTTGCTCCTTTCAAAATTGCTACGCAATTTTGAAAAAATGAAAATACAAAATCCCGTCGAGTTCTGACGAGGTGGGGTGCCGGAGCGGCCAAACGGGATGGTTTCGAAAACCATAGGGAGTAATCCCTTCGCGAGTTCGAATCTCGCCCCCACCGCTCGCAAAAATATGGACAAAAGTTTAGTATTAGTATCAGGAGCAGTCCTTTTTAAGGAGGGTAGGGGTAAAAGGCGCTGGTTTGTTGTTAAGGATGCTGACGAGGATACTTGGGAAATTCCCAAGGTGTTTGTAAGAAAGGGAGAGTCCTCAGTTCGTGCAGCACTTCGTATGATGGGGGAACAGGGCGGAATGACCACAAAAGTTTTAGAGGAAGCAGGAAGATCTGGTGGAGTTACGACAATTAACGGAAAAACTCTTCCCCAAAGACATCTTTATTATTTGATGATTTTGTTATCAGGTGCCCAGGAGGTCATAGGGTTTGATGACTATCAGTGGCTAGAGTATGCCAAGGCGGTAAGAATATTATCTTCAAAAAGGGAGCGGGCAATGCTTAAGCAAGCAAGTGTGGAGCTTCGAAAGTGGAAGAAAGCGAAAAAACAAAACAAGCTAAAAAGAGGCTGAATTTAAAAATGGACAGGGAGTTTGCTTCAGGAGGAGTGGTTTTTAAAAAGGTAAAAGGTAAAGGGTTAAAGGTAAAAGTTCTATGGCTTATTGCGAAATCTTCACCGAGTGAGTTTTACCCAGAAAGTTATTGGAGGCTTCCAAAAGGATGGTTGGACGATGAAGAAGATGGAAAAAAACCAGGACCATTAGGAAGCGGAGATAAAAGAGCCACTGAAAAAGACCTCAAGAAAGCAGCACTCCGGGAGGTTAAGGAAGAGGGGGGAGTCAAAGCCAAAATTATTTCTAAACTTAGGACAGACAGATTCTTCTTCACCTCATCCGGTAAAAAGATGTTAAAGTTTGTCACTTATTATCTTATGGAGTGGATTTCTGATTTACCAGAAGGACCCGGAATTGAAACTTCTGAAGTTGCATGGTTGCCATATGACGAGGCGAGAAAGAGATTAAAACACTCTGGAGAGAAGAAAGTTTTAGATAAGGCAAGGCAGGTTTTAAAGGCTGGAGTTCAAGAAAGTCTGGTATAATTAGGCGAATTTGACTGGAGGAGTCGGATAGTGGTTCATTCCGCGCGCTTGGAGAGCGCGTGAGCGAAAGCTCTCGTGGGTTCGAATCCCACCTCCTCCGCAAGCGTTTCGAACTATCAAATGTCTCCGAATTAATATTGACACCGGTAGCCCATACCAGCTAGTATATATACATGAGGACTACACAGAGGAAAGGGGACATTGCGGTCTCTCAAGCAATCGCAAGTTTTACACGGAAGAGGTATGACGTTTCTATACCATTAACAGAATCCGCTCCATACGATTTGGTTGTGGATTCTGGCCATGAGATCAAAAGAGTACAAGTTAGGTTCAGTAGCACAAAAGACGTAGATCTAAGGAGAATACACTCAAATTCTAAAGGATATGTTGTAAAAAAGACGAAGACAGAGGCTTATGATTGGCTTTATATCCTCAAAAACGACGGCAGCCAATATTTAATTAAGAAGTGTTTACCTGGTCGGCGCTCTATCAGACCAACGAGACAAAATTTATTCGAGAGACTGAACGATCGAAATTTGATATAATTAGCCTTAAGTAAGGAATTTTTTGGTGAGGTCGCATAGAGGCTAATTGCACGAGTCTTGAAAACTCGAGGGAGCAATCCCTTCGTGGGTTCGAATCCCACCCTCACCGCACTTCGGTGTCAAACCTTCAATCTGTTACACTTGAGGCAGGATGAAAGGTATTTTTGGGAAATTTAGTTTAGTGAAATTATTACCCGTATTATTAATTGCTCCAATTGTTCTCATATTTACATTTTTCTTAATAGTTCCCAACCCTTATTTAGCAGCAGGGAGTGATTTTATAAGCTATTTCAGCGGAGCCTCAATAATTAAAAATAATAAGGTTAATCTAATCTACGATATATCGACCCAAAAGGAGTTTTTTGAAGACATTATTTATCCTTTGAAAGGAACCATAACCAACCGTTTTATATCCCCACCATTTGTCGCACTTTTATATCTGCCTTTTACTTCTCTAAATTATTTTGCTGCTTACAAGCTTTTTTTCATTGCAAATCTTGGAATATTACTAATTTTTCTTTTTCTTATGGATAGAACTTTTACAAAATTAGGCAATAAGTACAAGTTTCTCATTGTCGTGCCTTTTTACTTTATTCCGGTAGCAACAACACTATTTATGGGGCAAACCTCGTTTTTATTGGCGATAATTTTCTTGCTGATCTACATATGCTTAAATAATAAAAAATCAAAGGAAGTGGGAATCTTGAGCGCGGCTTTACTTATTAAACCCCAGTTTGTTATCGCAATCCCTTTTTTAATTCTACTCGTGAAGCGAAAAAAAGAATTCTTTATATGGTTTCTGGGAACTAGCTTATTCTTATTTTTAGCAAGTCTTCTTATGGCAGGACCTAGGGCTTTATTAGATTTTCTTCCTTTTGCGCTATCAACTGAAAATCCTGAATTCGGAAATCGTGCCTATCAGATGTTTAGTCTGCACGCGGTAATTTCTTATCTTTTCTTTAAATCCAACCTTACAAATTTATATTCTCTTATTATTAACTTTGCAGCCTACATATTCAGTATTTACCTATTTTCAAAAAGGGTAAGTAAAATGCGATTTAAGTTAGCTTTTATAATAGTAATATTTTTGACGCTGGTATTTTCCGTTCACGTCTTAAGTCACGATTTGATACTACTTCTCTTACCCATCTTTATCATACTTAACGATACTTTAAAGGCAGGAAAAATAAACAAGTTTGTTTTAGTAAAAATTAAGGGAGAATTGTTAATTTTTACCCTTTTTTTGTTTGTACTTCCAGCTACGGTTACTCTTGGTAATACAATACCTGCGGCAGTAATTTTTATAGTTTTTTCAGCTCTTTTGCTTTTTAAACCCGAAATATTAGAAAAAAGAATACTCTCAAAATGAAGCTAGCAAAAATTACTTTGAAGAAGGCATGGAATAGCCAATTTGCGGTTTCAGACATAGTTGGCATTGCTTTTTTAGCCTCAATAATTATCGGTTTACCTTACTTTGTGCTTTTTGCGAAAGAAAAACTCATAGTTGAAAGTGACGTTGTTAGTTTTATAACAGGAGCTAAAATGGTGAGAAGCGGGGTTAAAGGCGAAATTTACGATTTACCTACTCAGCACTTTTATCAAAATCAAGTCGTCGCACCATTTGTTAAAGAGAATGCTTTGCCGTTTAAGAATTTTCCTATATTTATCTTACCCTTTATTCCATTTACATTTTTGCCACTCAGGCTAAGCTACACAATTTCTGCTTTTTTTAACCTGGCAATACTTTTACTTTTCGTATTCGTGTCAGCAAAAACTTTCAAAAGAATTAAGGAGTTTCGTCTCTGGTTTCTGGCGCCATTTGTGTTTCTACCTAATATTCTGACTATAATATTAGGCCAGCTTTCAATAATTTTAGCCTTCACATACCTTCTAATTTACAAATTACTCAAGGAGAACAAAGCGGTTCTGGCTGGAGTGTTTAGCGGCTTTTTGTTTTTAAAACCCCAATATATCGTCGCAGTACCTTTCTTTTTTCTTTTGGCAAAAAAAAGACTTAACTTTTTGAAGGGTTTTTTAATGGTTTTTTTGATTTTGATACTTTCAACTTTTTTGATTTCCGGTCCAGATGCTTTATTGAAATATCCTTCATTTCTACTTCTTACTGAAAACGAATCGTTTAGCGGTCATACACAGAGGATGTTTACTCTGTCATCGACGCTATATTACATCCTTCCAATAAGGTTTTTGAGTTTTAAGGCGATCCTGATATTAAACGCCTTACTTTATTTTCTTTTTTATTGTCTTTTTATCAAAAGATATAAAATCGTAAATTTTGACTATGCTTTTGCCTCAGCGACTATACTTTCACTACTTTTTGCTGTTCACGTCTTGGAGCACGACTTGGCTATTCTTCTGGTTCCCATAATGTTATTGATTAACTCCGCCCGGTACAATCATACGAGGAATATTAAGTTAATAATTATTGGCTCTCTGCTTTTTTTAATGCCTTTAATTGTTCTTTTAGTTAGCCCGGTTGTTGGAACTTTATTGTCTTTTACTGCCGCATTTATTCTACTTTCAAAAGAAAACAAACTTACATTTGCATGAGAAAGAATAGTGTATTTATAGGGGTCGGATTTTTACTTATCATTTTTGTCATTTTTTTGATAAGGGGCGGAGTTTTTCTGGACCCTGATTTTGGCTGGCATCTAAGAATGGGGGAGATAATCAGGGAGAGTGGTATTCCCAAAGGCGACCCTCTTTCTTATACAATGCCTACGTTTGGCTTTGTAGATCATGAGTGGTTGACCAATGTTTCAATTTCTTATATTTATTCTATTTTCGGAATGTGGGGGCTTGCGGTTTGTTTTAGTTTGTTCGCGGTTTTAGCTATCACATTTTCTTTAATAAGGACTAAGGAAGCGGATAAGTTTCACCAAAGAATTGCAATTAATAAGTTTATTCCCAATATAGCTGTCCTTCTTTCGTTTTCGGTTCTTTTACCCTTTTTTGGAGTCAGACCTCAAGTTTTATCCTGGTTTTTTCTTGCGATAATTTTATGGATTTTATTTAAGAAATGGAATTACCTTAAAGCAAGATTTGCGGTGGTGCCTCTAATATTGCTTTGGACAAATATGCACGGCAGCTTCGCAATAGGAGTGGGTGTTTTGTCTCTTTTTATATTTATTAAATCTGTAAGAAGGAGGAGATTTGAATTCTCGGAGATTGCGGTTTTGCTCGCAAGCTTTGCCGTAACTTTTTTAAATCCCTACGGGGTAAGACTTTGGGGGGAGGTATGGATGCAACTATCCGATACTTCTCTTCGCTGGAGTATCTCTGAGTGGATGCCGGCAATTTTAATGGTAGATTTTTCATTTATCTCATTATTGGTGCTTTCAATATCATTAATTTACCGATATCGCAGTAAGTTTACAATTGAGGAGCTATCACTTTTCTTTCTAGTTTTATTTTCGGCAATTTTATCAAGAAGGCACGTACCTTTATGGGTAATAGTTGGGTTGCCTATGACAACCGCCTGCCTTAGTTATTTTTATGACGAGGTTAAATTAATAAAACAGGCAAATATGAGGCTTAAAAAAGTATATATCTATGCTTGGGTTGGGACTTTGGTAATTTTTTCATCCCAAGCTTTCTTTTCGCTAAGAAGTGCATACTTACTTACTGAAGATAAATATTATCCCTCTCGGGCTGTTGTCTACTTGCAGATTGAAATGCCAAAAGGAAATATTTTTTCTGAATACGGTTGGGGAGGCTATCTTAATTGGAAATTACCCCAGAAGCGTGTATTTATCGACGGTAGAATGCCGAGTTGGAAGTGGGATAAAAATCCTGAAGGTGAATTAGGGAATGCGTTTGACACCTACACTAAGCTCCTCGAAGGGAAAACAGACTATAAACAAATTTTTAATACCTTTAACGTAGATTATGTACTTTGGCCGAAAGTAGTGACTAAAGGAGCAATCGACATATTGGCGCAGCGGATAGAAAACTTTTTTGTAAAAGATGATGAAAAAGAGGAATTTGTTTTCCTAGAACAACTTGGGAAAGACGGTTGGCTAATAGTTTACGAAGACAGCGTTTCGGCTATATATAGAAGGTCAGATTAGGATATCTTTGGGTTTTTGTCGGGGATGGTATAATGTGCCAATAATGGTCGATCAGACAGACGAAGTTAAGCAAAAAACCGATATAGTTACCCTAATTTCCGAATACGTTGATCTGAAAAAGGCAGGGAGAAATTACCGAGCACTTTGCCCATTTCACTCTGAAAAAACGCCTTCTTTTATGGTTTCTGCCGAGCTCCAGATATATAAGTGTTTTGGATGCGGAGAATCAGGAGACGTTTTTTCGTTTTTGCAAAAGTACGAGGGAATGGAATTTTATGAAGCTCTTCAGTTTTTAGCAGAGAGAGCGCAAGTTGTGCTTGCTCCCAGTGCTTTTAAAGACCGCGAAGGTAAAAAAACTCTTTATGAAATTAATAGCTTGGCGGGAAAATTCTACCAGTATATTTTACTTAAACACTCTGCAGGAAAGGTTGCGCTAGACTATCTAATTAAAAAGCGAGGACTAAAGATTGCAACCATAAAAGAATTTCAGTTGGGTTATTCTCCGGATAGCTTAGGCGCAATTTCTAAATTTCTAGTTGATAAAAAAAGATATAAAAAAGATGACTTAGTAAGAGTAGGGATAACTTACCTTCGGGAAAGTTACGCGGCTGATAGGTTTAGAGGAAGAATTATATTTCCTTTATTTGACCACCGAGGTAATATTGCCGGGTTTTCCGGTAGACTTATGCCGGGTAACGAATCCGGGGAATTTGCCAAATATATAAATACTCCTGAAACCCCGATCTATCATAAAGCAAATATTTTGTATGCTTTAAATGCGGCGAGGCCTTATATTAAAAAGAAGGGTTTTGCAATTGTGGTTGAAGGAGAGCTCGACGCAATATCTTCCTGGCAAGCGGGATTTAAAAATATTGTAGCCATAAAAGGTTCTGCATTTACTGAAGAACAAGCAAGGCTCCTTAGCAGGTTTTGCAAAAGGGTCACTCTTGCACTGGATGCTGACCTTGCCGGAGACTCTGCGGCAAGGCGGGGAATTAATATTGCAGAAGGTGCGGGGCTTATAGTCACGGTGGCGAGCCTTGAAGGATATAAAGACCCTGATGAACTTGTGCAAGATATGCCTGATATATTTGATTTGGCTATAAAAAACGCTAAGGGTGTTTGGGATTTTATAGTGGCGTCTATTTTTTCTCGTAGTGAGGCTGCAACTGGCGAGGAAAAAGCGAAAATAAGTCGCGAGATCGTCCCAATACTTGCATCAATTACAGACGAGATAGTTAAAGCTCACTATATAGAAGTTGTTGCAAAAAAATTGGGTGTGCCGACTGAAGCAGTAGTTAACCAAGTAGAAAAGACCGATGAAAAAACCAAAGACAGCAAAAAAAGAATAGATGCGCTAGTTAGACCCGCACATAAGCCAAGACGCGAGCTTTTGGAAGAGAGGTTATTAAGTATTGCTTTTTCCACAAACCCAGAGGTTCTTCTTGATAAAAATACCGAGAGGTTTATTGAAACACCGCTTGCAAAAAGAATTATTCAGAAATATAAGGAGTTTCATCCAAAGAAGAAAAGTTTTGACCCCTCGTTATTCGCAGAAAATCTACCCCAAGAATTGGTAGAAGGATTCGCCGAGCTGATTTTAAAAGACACACTGTATAAGGAGGAGGTTCATTCGACCAAACAAAAGGAGATTGAATTAATCAAAAGGGAGCTTGAAGTACTAGAGATTAAAAATAAACTAGAGGAACTTGCAAAACTTATAAGAAATTACGAGGTAACTTCGCAAAAGCAAAAACTGAAAAAAGTGGAGGTGGAGTTTTCCAAATTATCAAAGAGTCTGACCGAGCTTGAAGAAAAGGATTTCGGGAGTATAATTTTGTAAGATACAAAGCAGGTTATGCCGAAAAAAAAGTCAATAAATCACTCAATCCAGGCGTTATTAATCAAAAAGGGTAGGGAACAAGGTTTTCTTACTCAGGATGAGATTTTGGAAGAATTTCCTAACGCTGAAGATAAACTAGCGGAGTTGGATGAATTATACGACAAACTTTTAGCCGAAGGGATTGATGTTTTTGAATCGGTCGCGGTTGAGGAGATTGAAAGTGATGAGAAAGCTAAAGAGAGACTTGAGCGGGAAATCGAAATTCTTTCAAAATTAGGAGGTGCTGAAACAACCGATCCTGTCAGACAGTATTTAAGGGAAATCGGAAGGGTCCCGCTTTTGGTTGCAGAAGAAGAGGTCGAGTTGGCTAAAAGGTATGAGAAAAACGAAAAGGCTGCAAAAGATAAACTAACCGAAAGCAACCTTCGCTTGGTCGTGTCGATTGCCAAAAAATATATCGGACGGGGACTGTCACTACTGGATTTAATTCAAGAGGGAAATCAAGGTCTTATTCGTGCTGTTGAAAAATACGATTGGCGTAAAGGCTATAAATTTTCAACTTATGCAACTTGGTGGATTAGACAAGCCATAACCCGGGCAATCGCTGATCAGGCAAGGACAATTAGAATTCCTGTGCACATGGTTGAAACCATCAACAAGCTTTATAGGACCTCAAGACGGCTTATGCAGGAGCTTGGTCGTGAACCAACAGCAGAGGAGATCGGAGAAGAGGTTGAACTTGACGCTGATCGAGTGAGGGAGATTTTTAAAATTGCCCAAGAAGTAACCTCCCTGGAGGCTCCGGTTGGAGAAGATAGGGAGAGTTTTTTGGGAGATTTTATTCCCGATGACTCACAGCTCTCACCGGTTGATCAGGCTAGTAAACAACTTCTCAAAGACCATTTGGATGAGGTTTTGCATACGCTTTCCGACCGGGAAGCAAGAGTTTTGAAACTTCGCTTTGGACTCGAAGGAAATAAGCAGATGACTCTCGAAGAAGTAGGCAAGGTTTTCGGTGTTACTCGCGAGCGTATTCGCCAAATAGAAGCCAAAGCGCTTAGAAAATTAAAGCACCCTTCACGTAGGAAAAAGCTACAGGACTACCTGGAATAATTTAAGGTAATTTAAGCAGCGGGAGCTGGTTGTTCTTCTCGAGGACGAGCTTCGTTCACTACAATATTTCTTCCTGTAAAATCTTTACCGTTCAACATCTCAATTGCTTTTTTTGCTTCGTCATCGCTTCCCATTTCAACGAATCCGAATCCCTTTGAACGACCGGTGTGTTTATCGGTAATTACAACAGCGTCGGTAACGCTTCCTGCTTGAGAAAAATGTTCTTTTAACTGATCACCAGTAACCCCGTAATCAAGATTACCTACATATAACTTTGTGCTAATGGTTTTTCACCCCCTTGTAAATTGGAGACTTCTTTGAAAGACCTAACTTGAGGCCAAAAGAAAATCCCGAAATGTTAACAATTTGTATTGTAACAGATGCAAAGCATTTGTAAATAAGTATAAGTCTTGAATAATAAGATAAACTGGTAGAAACTAATTTAGAATAACATCTTATTATGAAATTAACCACTAAAACCAAAGCTTTACTTGGATTTGCCTTTATGGTTACTTTTCTTGTATCTTTCATATCTTTCTTTTTGTATCTCACCTATAAAAACGTTTTAGTTGATAAACTTAAGCCCTCAAGCACAGAAAAAAGCATTCAAACAGAAAATATAGAGGGCGGGAAAAATATTTTATTATTAGGTTACGGAGGAGCGGGTCACGAAGGCGGTACTCTTTCAGACTCCATAATTGTTGTCAATATATCTTCCAAAGAAAAAGATGTTAACTTAATTTCTATTCCTAGGGATTTGTGGGTGGAAATACCGATTCGTTCGGACATATCCCAGAACTTCAAGATAAATCACGCATACGCAATTGGGCTGGATGATAACTTGTACCCCTTAAAAGAGCCGCAATATAAAGGCGAAGCGGGAGGGGCAACATTGGCAAAAGAGGTTGTTGGCGAGGTTATCGGAATAAAAATTGATTATTTTTTGGCAGTTGATTTTGAGGGGCTTATTAATATTGTAGATACGCTGGGGGAAGTTGCAGTTGATGTACCGGTTACCTTTGACGATTATTTTTATCCCATAAAAGGACGGGAAAACGATACCTGTGGAAAATCAGCAGCAGAAATTGCTCGGCTTCATGGTGAGTATTCAGATACAGCTCTTCATCACCAATTTGAATGTAGGTATGAGCATATTCATTATGAGGCAGGGCGTAGACAAATGAATGGGGAAGAGGCCTTGAAATTTACCCGTTCTCGTGCATCAGCACAACACGGAGGCGATTTTGCCAGGTCCGAGCGTCAACAGGCGCTTCTTTTGGGAATAAAGGATAAGCTTTTATCCAAATATTCTCTTGGGAAAATTGATGAGCTTTTTAACGAGTTCGCAAAGATGGTTCGTACGGATTTGGATCTTCCGACAATTAAAAACCTTGCCGAGATTTTGGGCGCACCGGAAGAATACACTATTCGGTTTGTGAGGGTTAGCGACGAAAATGTCTTGGTTTCCACCAAAAGCCTTGACGGACAGTTTATCTTAATTCCCAAGCTCGGCGAGGGGATTTGGAGCGGGGTACACAGTTTTGTCAGAGAAGAAATCCAGAACTAAAAAGTTGACTTACAGAATTTCTGATATTTCCTTTCATAATTTTAGCGTAAAGATTCCTAATTTCCCTTTAACAGGAATGGGTTTTTTAAAAGGCATAATATCTTTTAAAAACCAACTGTAAGCGCCGGGATAAACCTTAATGCAAGCGTTTTTTTCGTGCTCTTTTCTCATCGGCTCAATATGATAAAGCACAGCTTTGCAAAGAGCATAGCCGGCAGGAGCAATTTGGGGTTTCTTTGATGAGCAAATCACGATTTTACCACGATAGTTCGTTTTCCATTTTCTTGTTTCTATAGTTTTTTTACCCTCTGCAACCAAATTTGCCCAGGGCTGTTTCAGAGAAATTGCCTTCCAAGTTTTCTTTTTGGTCTTGTCCATGAAGAAATTATATCAGGATAAGAGGTGCTAGAATGCTATTTAAGGTGAGACGTCTAAAAATAGATCCGAAGAACTTTTTTAGGGTTTTGGCCTCAACTTCTCGCTCGCAAGTTGCGGAAATGGTTTTGCAATCCGGAAGGTCAACAGGAGGATCAGATAACGTACATGAAGAGTCTGACCAGTGGCTTTATGTTGTTTCAGGCGATGGCAAGGCGGTTATCGAGGGTAAGGAAGTTAAGATTGAAAACGGCGATCTATTATTAATTGAAAAAGGAGAAACTCACGAAATTATCAATGAAGGTAAGGCACCCCTAAGGACCTTCAGCATCTACGCCCCACCAGCTTATTAGATTGGTATTATAATTACTTAAATGGTATATCTTGTAATTTTAGTGGTTGTTGGGTTTATCAATGCTTATTTTCTTCATTGGCAATACCTAAGGTTTAAAAGGACAAAAAGACCCATGTTTTGTCTAATAGGGAAGGATTGTGCCGGGGTGATCGATTCACGTTTTGGTACAACGGCAGGTGTAAAAAACGAAATAATGGGAATGATCTACTATAGTCTTTTACTTCTTGCGCTACTTCTATCAAACTATTTCGCCACTAACTTAGTTAATATAGTAATTTTTCTCGCGACACTCGTGGCCGCACTATTCTCTTTATACCTTCTTTATGTCCAAGCAATAGTCTTAAAAAAGCTATGTTCCTGGTGTTTGATTGCGATTGCTTTGAATATCATAATTTTTGTTTTGGCCGCAAAGTTATTTATATAAACACTTATGGATTTAACCGGCGCGTTCCAAAAAATCGTGGGAATTTCTTCTGACTACTGGTTGACTCGTGCGCTTTTCCAGCGCGCACTCGGATTTACGTACTTAATTGCTTTTTTGGCAGTTATAAATCAATTCAGGCCTCTTTTGGGGGAGAAGGGGTTACTACCTGTTTCTTCCTTTGTGCAAAGGATTCGATTCTGGGATAGTCCGAGTATATTTTTCTTCATACCCAAAGACATTGCCTTTGCAATTTTTGGTTTTATCGGACTCGCTCTCGCTGTTGTCGCAACAGTCGGTATTTCTGAACGCTTTGGTTGGGGAATATCAGCTGCCATTTGGTTTCTAATGTGGTTTATTTATCTTTCCTTTGTCAACGTCGGGCAGACTTTTTATTCCTTTGGCTGGGAGACCATGCTTTTAGAGGCTGGATTTCTTGCTATCTTTTTAGGCTCAAGAAGTACTGCCCCTTCTGTAATCACCATATTTTTGCTGCGCTGGATGCTCTTTAGGGTCATGTTTGGAGCTGGGCTAATTAAGCTTCGCGGCGATGCTTGTTGGAAAGATTTTACTTGTCTTACTTATCACCACGAAACCCAACCCATGCCCAATCCTTTAAGTTGGTACTTTCACCACCTGCCTGAATTTATCCACAGGGCAGGTGTAGCCTACAACCATTTTGCTGAGCTTATTGTTCCCTTTGCTTACTTTGCCCCACCTCCTATTAATATTATCGCGGGTCTTCTTACACTTTTTTTCCACGGGTTTTTATTTGTCAGCGGAAATTATGCATTTTTGGGATTTTTGACAATGGTATTAACTATCTCTGCCTTTAACGACTCGATATTAGCCAAACTTATACATATAACCCCTCCTTCTTTAGCACCGCCAAGTACCTTACAGCTCACGGCAATCTATATACTCGTAACGCTCGTTTCAGCCCTATCTATTGGGCCTATTATTAATATGCTTTCACCACGTCAAGCGATGAATAGAAGCTTTGAACCGCTACACCTTGTTAATACTTATGGTGCTTTTGGAAGTGTCACCAAAAAACGTTTCGAGATCGTAATAGAGGGAACAAAAGATAGTAAAATTACTGATAATACTGAATGGAGTGAGTATGAATTTAAGGCTAAACCAACTGATCTAAAAAGAAATCCACCCCAATATGCTCCATACCATCTTAGGCTTGATTGGCTGATGTGGTTTGAGGGGATAAACTCATCGTATAAGGAAAGGTTTGGTCAGTATGTACATAGCCCCTGGTTTGTCCGCCTTTTGGCAAAGTATCTTGAGGCAGATCGTAACACCCTGAAACTTATCAAGGAATCTCCCTTCGGAGACGAAAAGCCAACATATGTCCGCGCTTTGGTCTATCAATATAACTTTACAAGTTCTGGAGAAAGAAGAAAAACAGGGGCAATTTGGAAGCGGAAATATGTGGATGAGTACTTTCCGGCAGTATCGCTCGATAGTCCAGAACTTGAACAGACTCTTAATCCCCAAACTGAATAAATCGATGCTGACTCCACCTGGTGGACATGATTTTTCTTGACTATGATCTAAGTTATGTCTAGCATTATTAAGGACAATAAAAATGGCAAGAAAAGTTGGGATATTTGCTCTTTTGGTTGTTGGACTTGTGTTCTTTTTCTGGCCAGGATACCCACCTCACCAATACTTGCAGAAATTACTTTCGAAAACACCGCTCCAACAGCTCGACCAGAGTAAAAACGCCCTTAAGGAACATAAAACTCCAGATTTGGTTTCCCTCGAAATCGACCCCGCAGTGGATAGCGAGGACGCGGAAAAACTGCATGAGGGTATACGGGTCATGGATTTCTATTTGAACCAATGGTTTGGTCGTGGCATTAACAAAAAAGTCTTGATGACTGTTGATGCCTCCAGCAAAAACAGCCTTGTCGTCGAGCAGAATGGGCAGATGGTCGCACTACTTCACACCAACGAGCCGCTTTGGCAACAATTCCGTCAGTTTATTGTTCAGTACCGGATGGACATGCGTAGCCGATTCGCCGCTCACGAATATGTCCACTATTACCAGCGGGACGCTGGCTGTGGCAGGATTCACCTACCCCAAGAAAACACCCTTAAATGGCTCATGGAAGGTGAAGCGGAGTGGTTATCTTACACGGCGCTTAATAAAGCCGGCCAACTACCCTTTTACACTGACCTGGAACAAATACTCAAAATACAATATCAACAAAACCAAGGAGGCCTAAAACCGCTTAGCGCCTACGAAAAAGTTGCCACAGCCGATGTCGTGTCATCGTACTCATATTTCGCCCTTGCTCTCGAATTACTGATGAAAAATCGGGACATCAAAACGCTTGATAATTTTTGCACTTATGTCGGGCAGAAAGAATCTGTTCCTGCCGCCTTTGAAAAGGCTTTCGGTATCTCGTTGGATAATTTCTACGTCGAGTTTGAAAAATACCTTGCCACTCTGTAGCTTTAGCAAAGTACGACTATTTTTCTCATACTTTCTTTTTCTTTCTCAAATTTTCTTTCATTCGCATTTTGATTATCTTCTTTATGAGCGCAACAGGAAGAGGCTTGGCTAAAGGAAAGCGGATTGTACCTTTAGAAGTTTGGTAATTTTTAAACTCTTCCTTGAAAGCACCCAAAAATGTGCTAGTCATTCCGTAAAAACCGATATGGTTTTTGAAGCCCGCAAAGGCAATTAACCCTTTGCCATTGAGTTTATAGACCGGCATCTTATAGCTTATTTTTTCTTCAGCTGTAGGTACGGTGGCTCTGACAATCTGGCGAAGCTGTCTAAGCTTGGCTCGCGTTTGTTTGGGAGAGGCCTTAATGAAAGCATCTACGTTTTTTGCGGGTGGAGTGCTCTTTCTCCAAATGTCTTTCATGGGTACTTTTTTCATCTGTAGACTATCACCCCTCATAAGCTTTTTCCAGATCCTTAATAACAATTTTCTTCATTTTAAGCATTGCATTCATAACTCTGCCAGCTTTTTCAGGGTCAGGGTCGCTTAATAATTTGCCCAAAGCGTTAGGGATAATCTGCCATGATAGACCATATTTATCTTTCAACCAGCCGCACTGCTCTGACTCGGGGACTGCGGAAAGCTTCTTCCAAAAATAGTCAACTTCTTTCTGCGAGTCACAATGAACCATGAAAGAGATTGCTTCGTTAAACTTGAAAACCGGTCCACCATTGAGAGCTAAAAACTTTTGCCCTTCCAGCTCAAACTCTACAGTCATCGTTGTACCTTCAGGCATGCCATGAATTTCAAATCCTTCCTTGCCGTATCGGGAAACGTTCCCAATTTTTGAATTCTTGAAAATAGAAGTATAAAACTTTACAGCCTCTTCAGCCTCTTTATCAAACCATAAATGTGGAGTAATTTTTTGTTGAATACCTTTTGTCATCTTAATAATTTCATTCAATCCTCCTAAGATCGCTCCGAGAGCCGTGAACGAATAGTTCCCAAAAGGCGAACGGTAAGATCAGGAGGACACGGCTTTAACAGTCTTAAATACCCACTTAATTAAGTCAAGACTTATCTACATTTGAGTCGGTTGGAGCATGCCGACGCGGTTGCCTTCGGAATCTTTAAACATTACAAACTTTCCAACACCCGGTATATCCATTGGCTTGCCAGCAATTTTGCCGCCCGCTTTTTTGACTATCTCCATGTGCTTTTCGATATTGTCAACAGAGATTACCAGATGGGGGACACTACCATATGGACCTTTTTGGTAAAACCCGCCGTTTATTGCACCTTTCTTTTTGTGCATGCCTTTTTTGTCTATCAGTGAAGTAGTTGCCAAAACATAACTGCCCATCTTAGGCAAATATTGCATACCCCAGCCAAAGGCGCTTTTGTAGAACTTCGCTACGCGCTTATTATCAGAATAAGGCATTTCAAAATGAACAACAGGATTCATTTTCATTTATATCACCACCTTTCTACTTCTCCACCAATGCTCTCACAATCTTCAAATAAGATATCTTGTTCTCTAACCTGTTATAACGATTCTATAGGAAATTAAATTGCAGTGCGTGTAAGGTTCAACAGCTTGTCATGTATTTCTCTCGTGCACCCCAAAACAAACAAATTATTAGTATCAACTTTCTCGCTTTCTCCCTGTAAATCAGTTATTATTGCTCCAGCCTCGGCAGCTATCAGTTTGCCGGCTGCAAAATCGTAAAATTCGGCTCCGTTGCTTATAACTCCTTCCAGACGCCCAGATGCCAATAGACATAAGCAATACGCTGTTGACCACTCGTTAATAACGCGTTTTGCGCCTGCTTTAGTCAGTTTATTTCCCATTTGAGTCTCAAAGTCTCTTTCAGTTTTATACCCAGCGCTTGTTGCAAATATTGAGTGGGTCATTTCCTTTTCGCCACTAACCTGAAGCTGCACTCCTTCAAAGAAAGACCCAAACCCACGTTGCCCGTAAAATGCGCTTTCCAAGAATGGACTATAGACCACTCCTAGCAAGGTGGTATCACGACGCTGTAAGGCTATTGAAACCGAGAAAGTAGGAATGCCAGCTACAAAGTTACTAGTTCCATCCAATGGATCTACTACAAACGTGTATTGGGACTCGTTATCTACTCTGCCAACCTCCTCGGACCAAATATTATAATCTGGAAACTCGGACTTTAGAACCTGTAAAATTTCCTCTTCAGACTCTGTATCGGCTTTAGTAGTCAAGTCACTTACACTTGACTTAATCGAGGTTTCTAGACTTTCGCCAAAATATCGCCTAAGTATTTTCCCGCCCTTTCGAGCTGCACGAATTATGTGTACAAGACGTGGATCCATACGCATGATTATACCAGAGTTTATTGAACTGAAAGATATCTTCATGAACAGAAGTTGATACTTGAAGCGACAGAAAAAGATGGTATTCCATTCTTTTCTCTCTAGTCGAACCTCGAGCAGAACTATACATAATGACAATGCCTTCTGTAAAAACTAGAATTTTCATATTTGAAGCATATAAAATATTTCCCAATCTCTCTTTTTCGCCGCTCATTGTTTATTGGAGTGAAGGATTCAGTGATACAATAGTGAGATGGGCGACGCCGGTACAGAAACAACCACGAAAAATCCAATCGAAACCAGGAAAATGTTACCAGAAGAATCTATTTCTTCCGAAAAAGATATTTTTCAACAGCTTGTTTCAAGTGCAGAAGTTTCCAAAGAGACTTTATTAGAGTCTTGGAATAATTACCGTCGTTTTACTTTGAAAAGGCAAGAAGTGGGAATTTATGATTTCAGCCCCGAGACAGCAAAAGCTATCCATCATGCAGCAGAAGTTAGATGGGGAATATTAAATGGAAAAAGTATAACGATTCCCAATAAAACGTTGGAAGCCGCCTTTGATGCATATTTTTTAGGAGATACTGTAGGAACGATGTTTACCGGTGGAAAACCCGGAGTATTACTGGAGGGTCTAGAGGGGGATGAATTAAAAAGTGCGGTGGATTTTTGTAAAGCAATGAACAAAGTTGGTTTAAAACCTGGAGACATTGAAGTAGTTCAAGCTGAAAAGTAATAATTAACCTCCTTTTCGCCACTTCTGGATCATTTGAATGAGGTTGCCGCAAGTGTAGCTAATAAGCTTTACCTATGTAGATTTCGTAAAAGCAAGCCGGTAATTGCCATTAAGATAAAACCAATAATCAGAGAAACCCATCCTGAAAAGTTAGCAAATATTTTTACGATTCCGTCTATGAACAAGGCAAAACCCACCGCGCCGATAAGGGCTGAAAGTATTTGGCTGTTCCGAATTCTTCTGATGGACTTTTGTTTGCCGAGAAAATCAACAACCTTATCTGCTATTTCATCAACTATTTTTTCCGATCCCGACTCAATGTCTTCGCCTTTCTTTTGATTATTCCTAGAATTCATTCTATTGATTTTAACAGATGCAACTAAAATGTAGAGCCGAAGTCGTCTAACGCCTTAATTATTTCCCGGGAAAGTTTAACCTTATCAGCCTGAAAGTTTTCCAGAAGATGCTCGTAGCTTTCTGCTTTGGGGATAACAATAATGCCCTTGCCCAAAAGCCACGCAAGGATTAGTTGTGCCGGATTAACTGAAGCGGCTTCAGCAATTTTTTTGATATTTGGATTTTTTATCATACGGCCCTTGTTAAGGGGGGAGTAAGCGGTAACCGTTATCTTTTTTCTTTGGCAGTAATTAATAAGTTTTTGGTCAAAATTTCCGGGAAATATTTCAAACTGGTGGTTATAGATATCAAATCTTTCGGAAATTGCTTCCTCTATCTGTTTGAGGCTGAAATTTGAGACTCCGATTTTTTTGGTAATTCCCTTTTCCCTAAGTTTCTCAAAGTTGGTCAGAACTTCATTAATCGGGTTTGAGTCTGGCCAGTGGACGAGTAAAAGGTCGAGATAGTCTACTTGCAGCTCTTTTAAAAAGCGCGGACCTGCCTCATCTATTTTTTGAGAAGTCAAAGGGGGCTTAATTTTGCTAACTAAAAATATTTCTTCCCGACCAATACCGCTTCTTTTAATTGCATTTCCCACGATATCGTGGTTTTGGTAATAGTCGGCTGTATCGATCTGGCGATAACCAATTTCAAGCGCCTTCTCAATCGCCTCCTGTCCGCTTTTCCCCCTTAAGTTCCATGTACCCAGACCTATCTGCGGGATATTGTTCATGCTTGAAGTATATCAAAAAGAATTTGTATTCAACTGGAGGCTGGTAGAGCGGGTTCTGAGTAGTTTACTTCTGGTTGGTTCGGCTGTAGAATAAATTGTGGGATATTTTGGTAATTTGGAAAAGAAACTCCAGGCTCAGAAATTGAGAAGAAAAGGATATTCTTACCCTCAAATTCAAAAAATCCTTAACGTGCCAAAAAGTACTCTTAGCGGGTGGTGTCGAGACATAGCATTAACTGAGAAACAAGCCCTAAAGTTATTTAATAATAAGTTGAGGGGGGCTGCTAAAGGTAGAATAATTGGCGCTAAGCGTCAGCAAGCTCGACGATTAAAAGAGATTCAAGATATGATGTTTGAAGGAAGGAGAGAAGTAGGAACCTTGTTGGCTAAAGATAGATTTATTGCGGGTATTTCTTTATATTCTGCAGAGGGTACTAAAACCGATAAGTCTTGCAGTTTTTCAAATAGTGATCCTAAATTAATAAAATTTATGGCAGACTGGTTTAGAGAATTTTGTAAAGTTCCAGAAAATAAATTAAGAGGGGCAATTTGGATTCACGATAATTTGGACGCAGACGAGGCGAGAAAATACTGGTCCAGCCTCACTGGAATTCCAGAATCCCAGTTTTATAAAACTTACATTGCAAAAAATAAAGTTAATAGTTCTAAAATCAGGAAAAACATCCACAATTATGGGGTATTCTCGGTTCGATTTTCTGATGCCAAAGTTCATCGAAAATTGATGGGCTGGATCGCTGGTGTATTTGACACCAACTTGATATAATTAGCCTCGTACTTTTATATTCCTCGGTAGCTCAATGGTAGAGCGCTCGCCTGTTAAGCGAATGGTTCTTGGTTCGAATCCAAGCCGAGGAGCACTTCGGCAAGGCCTTCGGCAGTGAGCTTAAGCCGAACTGCTCAGTTTTTTTAAATTAACCAATAGTGACTCCAGATATAAAAGCAAGTCGCAGAAAAGAATATGGGGAAATAAATGTCCCAGTGGTATTAATTTGTGAGGTTGGGGGAGAGATTCAGGCCGGAACAAAAGTCATTTACAAAGGAACGCCAGATCAAGAGTATGATAAAGCTGCTCAAAAATTATTTTATGCAATGGTAGATGGGTGGAATGATCTCCATGATAGATCTTGTAAAATTCCAGACCAAGCGAGTCACTCCGTTAGTGCGGTGATAGGAGGACCCAATTATCCAGTAGATTTCCAAAGAAGACTTTTCAGAAGAAAAAAATAAACTCTCTTAAAAACAAATAAAGCAGGCTCGAACTTTTTGGTTCAGTAAAGCTCACCTTCCTCAATCCGCTAGGTGGAGTAAGTGTCCTATAATATTGACTTGCTGGTCAGAAATGCTATAATACGTGGCAAGAGCGTGTCGTTCGATACCTCATTACAGTCCAAGGAGGACTAAAGATGAAAACGAAGGGCAGTTCTTTGAAAGGCAAGCGGAAGAGCCCGAGAGGCAAAAAGAAGCGGCGTCAGGAAATAGACGACAAGCCGGCCGAGGTTGTTGTTCGGGAGATCCATCACTACCCCGAAGAAGACAGATTCAAATTGGGAGACCCATTCAATATCGGTGAGGGCATCTGAAGCGTGCCGAGTTAGCCTGGAGTTGAGAGAGGTAAAGATAGGGAGTTGGTTGCGATGAGCGCAACACACACGTGTGGTCACAACCACATTCCCTTCTTCATCCAATCTCGTAAATCTTCAGGCTTTCCCTTTTTTGTTGGGAGAGAAGGCAAGTTATGTACCCATTAGACCTTGAGTTAATCCTGTTGTTGCCCCTAAGGATTCTATTGTGTCTATCCATCTAATTATTCTAAAATCGTGGTTCGGCTGACTCACCATCAGCGATCCACTTGGCGAGCATTGACTGACAAAGCGCTTTTTTCGAACTTTTTGTATAATACGAGAATGAATATGAAGAAACCATTAGCTAGTGAGCAATGTCTTCTCTGCGGTAGATGGGATAACCGCCCTGTAGGAGTAGATATGGTTGTATATAAGGATGGGAAGGTATTAATGATTAAGAGGGCGACTAATCCTGACGCGGGTAAATATGCACTACCTGGTGGATACTTGGACAAAGGTGAATCGGCTGAGACTGCTGCGACAAGAGAGGTAAGGGAGGAAACAGGGCTAGAAGTAGAAGTAGTTGGGTTGATTGGGATTCGATCCGACCCGACCAGATTCAGACAAATAGTGGAGATAGGGTTTGTGGGAAAAGTGATCGGTGGTCAAGAGATAGCGGGGGACGGGGTAGCTGCGGTTCGGTGGTTTGACCCCATGCATTTGCCGGAAGAAATATCTATGGACCACGGAGAGATAATTAACAATGCGATACCTTTGTTGGGGGATATAAAATGAACGAACCGGAGAGCTCCACAGCCTTTGTTTTAGCGGGAGGGAAGGGTAAGAGGTTAAAGGAAGGAGGAAGCGAGGAGCTTCGATATTTACTTTTTATAATATAAGGAATAATGTTAATAATATGAAGAGATTTGAACGAGGAGTTATTTTTATTCCGGTAATTATTGCCATTTTAATTGTCGGAGGAGGTTTAATCGGGGTCTATAAGTTAGTAACAGGCAACTTTCCTAAATTAAATCTTAAAGGTCCCACTCCGACGGAAACTCCCACACCGGTTCCAAACCCGTTTCCACAAGAAACAATCCCGCTGGGTGAACCGCCTGCCGAAGCGCCAAGGACGGTTGAGGATGACGGTGGCCCGATTACAACAAATGCCACCGGAAAATGGGTTGGTAGTTGGACGGTAAGTTATCCCGAGGCATGTAAAGGTGAGGGCGGGGAGTGGTCAGCCAATTTGATAGAGTCGGCTGGTAAACTTTCAGGTACATTTCAGTATGCGGGAGGCGGAGGCAATGTTTCCGGAACAAGCGCAAATTGGAGCGTTGGAGGCGGAGGCGGCGCAGTTAGCTTCAAAGGCTCAATTAGCGGCAATACCATGAGTGGCACCTTTAGCGGAGAAATTTGTGATCCGGATGAAGCACCCCAGAAAACTTCTGGTTCATTTTTCGGCGGAAGGATAGTGAATTAATTAAGAACGTTCGAAAATCACGCCGTTAGGCGAGTAAAAGTCACAGCAATTAATATATAATGAAGGTTGTGTTCGTCAAATCTTCTATCAGTATTTTTACGGTCACAATTCTTCTTTTGGTTTTCATTTTCCCTGGGCAGGCGAATGCGGCGCATTGTAATGAAGGTGTTGTATATCGAGACTGCAATGCAGAGTGTCCAGCAGGTACCTATGATTGCTTGGCAAGTTGCAATCAGTCCAATGATGCTTTATATGAGCAGGCAAGAGAGTGCGAACTACAAGTACATGATCAGGAGCAAGGGGAAGAAGAGACAGAAGAGCCGCAGCAACAGGAACAACCGTCCTCGCCAATACCAGAATCGGAGGATGCACCATCTTTGAAATCTACACCGATAACTACAGTTTCGCCCAGTCCCTTGCCAAAGGTTCGAAGATTAGACCTTGGCCGCGATTTCAAGGAAGGACAAGTAGTCACAGCAGGTGAAAACGAGATTCTTATTGTTGGCCTTGGCACCGGGGGGTGGGTAGATGTAAACAGTGGAGCCTCTTTCTCTTATAAAGAATCAGATTCAGAGATTAACTTCGAGCATTTGGCGGGAAGTATCAGGTACTTTTTTGAGGGCTTTATAAAACCTCGGTATATTCAAACGAGTAATGCGGTGACATCAACCAGGGGCACTGATTTTGTGGTAAATGATGAGAAAGATAGAACAGAAGTCTTGGTATTTGACGGTAATCTTGCAGTTTCTGATGTCAACGGCCAAAATACAGTTGATGTTGGTTCAGGCTATAAAACAGTAGTTAAATCGGGAGGTAAGCCTTCAAAACCTGAACTTTTTGATTCTTCAAAAATCGATAGATGGTTTGATGCGATAACACCAGAAAATTCGCAGAGGCAACTGGGAGTAAAAGAATGGGTGGTTGTAGCGGTGGTTTTGGTTGTAGGTTTGGTGGTAATCTATTTTGGAATTAAAATGAATATAAAGCGTCTAAAGAGAGCCAGAAAAAGAAAATGAATTATCTTTTATTTTTGATGACACCTCACGCAACCTCATCCAAATAGCCCGGAAATGTATTGAATAATACTGTCTACTTTGATATCTTACAATTATTGGAAACTTCAATTTTTCTGGCAAAAGTTATTGGGATTGTAAGCGTTATAAGCACCGCAGCTGTACTTATTCGTTATAAAGAATCACTGACTTTTGAAGAGGAAGCTATGAAAAGCCCGCTTCTCATCTTCCTTAGCGGTTTTTTAATTCTTACTATTGGCGTAATACTCGTTGTAAGTCATTCGTTTTGGGTAGCTGACTGGCGGCTTGCAATTACAGTTTTTAGTTGGCTTTTTCTTTTAAAAGGCGTCGGTAGAATTTTCTTCCCAAATGCTGTTAGACGACTGGTTGAAAAGAAGAAATATAATCGCAAATTCATTTTAGGTGAAATTCTTGTATTTCTTTATGGTCTTTATCTTCTTTACTACGGATTTATAGTTTTCTAAATTTCGGTAGTCTAATTTAAAATAGATTTCTTGAACGAAGGTTAGAATAGATTGTGGCGAAAAAGAGGTTGGAGTGGTTTTTGATATACTTCCCTTATGACATCAGACGTGGCTGGTTTTGAACAACCATAGATGCCAGAAATAACCTCTCTTAAAGTAGATATGAATAAAGAAAAAGTAGTTATTGTTAATGAAAATGATGAGGTTATTGGAGTGGAGCAAAGGCAGGCTCTGATTGAAAAGGGATTAACTCACCGAATAGTAAGAGTAATGCTATTAAATTCCAAAGGACAAGTATTTCTGCAAAAAAGGAGTCCAAATAAAGATACCTGGCCAACCTTGTGGGACCAAGCTATTGGAGGGCACGTTAATGAAGGAGAAGACTATGATGACGCCGTAATGCGAGAAGCAAAAGAGGAACTGGGCATTGATGGAGTTGAGTTTAAAAGAGTGATCAAGTTCTATACAGAAGATGAGACAGGCAACGGTATTAAAAAGCGATTTAACATGTTGTATGAAGGTGTTTATGACGGAGAATTAAGACTTCAAGATGATGAGATTTCAGAAGGAAGATGGTTTGATTTTGATGAAGTTGAAAGATGGATAAATGAAAAACCAAGTGATTTCACGCCTGGTTTTATTAAAACGTTTAAAAAATACAAAGATGCAAAAGCTGTATCCGCTTCAAGAAACTTGATGATTTGAATCTTAAGACTTTGGGGAAAGTCATTAAACTTGCCGAAAGATCTCCAGGGCTTGTTGGTTAGGAGCTGAACGCTTTGATTATTGCTTCAAAACTCGGCTGTATACTGTCGTAAGGCTCGGGGAGCCAAGTATTTTAGTCTCAGATTTTTATTAAACGTACACTGGACGGTCGAACCTTTTGCTATACTTAAATTATGGATAAAGTCAGCCTCGTTCATGACTTTTTGGAAACTCAGATACACATGGTTATTGCAACAAGCGATAAAGATAATAACCCAGAAGCTGCATTAGTTGGATTTGCTGCAGCCGACGACCTTAGCTTGGTATTTGGTACTTATACGACAACGAGAAAGTTTAGGAATTTACAAAACAATCCGCGTGTTGCAATTGTTTTTGGGAATAAAGAAAAAATTACTGTCCAATATGAGGGTGTGGCGTCGGTCTTGGCTGGCGAAGAACTGACAAAATATAAAGAAATATATTTTAAGAAAACCCCAAGCTCTAAAAAGTATGAGCAACATAAAGAACAAGTTTATTTAAAAGTTCAGCCTTTCTGGATTCGATATACAGACTACGATAAAGTCTCTGATGAAATATTTGAAATTACATTTTAAGACTGGAAATAGGTTCTGGCGTTGTGGCTCGATTAACTCACAATCAACTATTCACTTCAACAGTTTTGCTAGTTTTTTGATTCTAACCCTCAATTGGATCTAGAGTTAGACAACCGGGAATAGTTAAGGATTCATCATAAAGGTTTTGGTCGGAAGTATATTCCTCCCAGGATTTAAAAAGACTCCTCAAATTTGTAAAAGTTTTCTCTCTGATGGAATCATCAAGATATGCAAACGGACAAACGTGTTCTGGTGTTTGACCTCCTTTTAAAATCCCAATCTCCGTGGTTCCGAAGCCCGCGGGAGCCCCATGATTGAAATTACTGACCTCACCGACTATCTGACCGGCTGTTACTTTATCGCCTACTTTAACCTTAGGATTAATAAGATGTTCTGTTTCATAAATCCATTTTTGCATTTTGCCATCTTCTGTTACCTGAACAGAGAAATCTCCGCTCCAAAGAGTTGGTATAGAAGCCACTACCCCGTCCACAATTGAACGCACTGGAGTACCCAGGGGTACAACAAAAGTTGGCTGCGGGTTAATTTTATCTTTACCTGAACTTGAGGAATTGCCGGGAATAACAAATCCGTAACCTAAAAATAACCGATCGAATTCCAGTCTCTGTTTTGTAAATTCAAAATCCTCAATATTGACTCCAATACTCTTTAATTTTAGGGGCGGTTCGTCAGAATCTAAAACCTGCTCGCCTCCCTGTGTCGAAGCTGGCTGACTTTCAGAATCTCTAGACGAATACTTGATACCTGTTTTTAAAAGGAAAAACCCAAGCATAAAAATACTTAAAATAATAGCTATCAAAAGTATTGCTCCGAATCCTTTTTGCAGCATTAACTTAAACTATAATTGATTTAACTTAAGCTTAAAAGCATTAAGAACTAAATGATTATTTGGAGTGTATATTGCTTTTAAATAAAACCGTCATAAATTCCAGTTGTGTTAAGCCGGTACACATCGGGTGTGGTCAAGTGGGCAATTATAAGTGGTTTATTTTATATCCCCGCAGGCTGTGTAGGTAGAGAAGTTGTCGTAGGATTCGTGGACGTTAACATTCAACTTTTCATTTGATGCAAGAAGGTCATCGAAAGTTGTTTCTAATTGGGTAGTCGACTTTCCGCTGACAACGTCAGTTAGTCCAAAGATTACGGGTCCGATTCTCGGGCACCCTCCAGTATGAATATGAGCAGGCTGCGGATCTTGCGTCTCATAGCCGGAAACATCGATGTCAACGACCAACTTTCCATCTTCTTCTTTTAGTGTGGCAGTTCCGCTTTGACCGGATTCTGAATACTCATTAAGGGCGACTATCATTTGTTTGGGAGCGGCTGTTTGGGGTTTTTCTTGTTTACCTCCGACTCCAAGCAAGTAATAAGCTCCTACGACTACCAATAGTGCCAACCCGCCAATAACAGGAAGTAACTTTTTCACTTTCCTTATTTTGACATAATTCATGGGTTAATTGTCAAGCATTTGATATCATGAAGTATATCCATGAAACAGCGCCTTTCTTTGGTTACACAGGTAGGAATAGCCTCGGGAGCTTTTTTTCTGATCTTCGGAATCGTATTAACCAAGCTAGTTTCTGATTTCGTAGCCAGGAATTTTCAGGCACAAACTGAAAAATCAATATCAGAGTTTTTAGAAAAACAAGTTGATAATTATTTAAACCCGGAGGACTTTGAACATAGAACGCGTACGGAAGAAGAAATAAATAGTGAACACCAGGTTTTTGGACCATTTCTAAGTGCAATAACTACAAATGAGGTGATAAAAATTAGAATTTGGGACGATAATGCCACTATTATTCACGCCCAAGTTGGTGTACAAGGCCAGATAGATTTTGAGGACGTTAATAGACAATTTCCCGATAACAAAGAATATTTATCGGCTATGGAAGGGATTATAAATACACAAATAAGTGGATCTGACTCCCAGGAAGACGTGGGTTTAAGTCAATATAGGCAGTTTATGGAAATATACGTTCCGGTTTATTTGGAGGGTAGGGAAACTCCGGTTGGAGTTGCCGAAGTCTATTATAAGTTGGATACTCTTAACAAAAATATTGCCAATATTAAAAGAAACATATTTATATTCACAAGCGCTACTTTTGTGCTGTTGTATGGGATACTTTTACTCATCACTAAAAGGGCATCAGACACGCTTATCACCCAGAGTAAAAAGATCGAAGAAGCACAAAGGAAAGAAGTAGAAAAAACTAAAGAACTACTTAGACTCAAGGATGACTTCTTTTTTATTGCAACTCATGATTTAAAAACTCCGGTTGTTGCCATTAAGGGATTTGTGGACTTGATAGAAGATAGAGTGAAAGATTTACCCGGTGACATAAGGGAAAGCATTGATGCAATAAAAGAGGCGAGCGACCGCTTAACAAATTTAGTTTCCGACTTATTAGAAGTTGCAAGAAGCGAATCCGGGACGATTAAAGTTGAAACTGCGCCAGTTGAGCTAACTAGCATTTTAGATAAAACTATCAAAGAAGTTAGTCCCAAAGCCAAAGAAAAAAACATCAAAATTAATAGATCGCTTGAAAAAGAGAAATTTGTAGTTTTGGCTGATGAGGATAAATTAGCTGAAGTTTTTGAAAATCTTTTATCCAATGCAGTTAAATATAATAAGGATGGGGGTAAGGTTAATATTTCTACAAGACAGATAGCAAATTATCTGGAAATTAAATTTAGTGATAGCGGATACGGTATACCAAAAAAGGAACAGGGTAGCGTATTTACGAAATTCTTCAGATCCGAAGATCCCCAGGTAAGGAAAGTTTCGGGAACAGGCCTTGGACTTTTCGTGGTATCTATGCTTATTAAAAAAATGGGGGGAGAAATAACATTTGCCTCGCAAGAAGGTATAGGATCGACATTTACTGTGAAACTCCGTACACCGTAAAGTAAAAGCCAGTAGGGTTATTTGTGATAATATAAACTAAGGTGGAAAGGGTAGCTATTCACGAAAAAGCAGGATTTATAAGAGACGCTGTTTTTTCTGCAAATGACGGATTAATAACTACCTTTGCTATTGTTGCAGGTTCTTACGGTGCTTCTTTATCTTCAAATATAGTAGTCATCTTGGGTTTAGTAAACCTTGTGGCTGACGGCATATCTATGGCCTCGGGTAGCTATCTGGGTGTAAAAAGCGAACTCGAGTATGAAGGTGCTGAAGGTGACCATGCCCACGATAGCGATTCTCCGTTAAAACACGGACTGATGACTTTATTAACATTTATAATAGTAGGCTTTTTACCCCTTCTTCCTTATGTTTTGAATATTGAACCAAAGTTTTTAGTCTCGGTAATAATTGTCGCAATTTCTCTTTTTGCAATCGGAGCATCCCGAAGCAAAATAACTAAGAAAAGCTTCGTAAGAAGCGGGATGGAGGTGTTTCTGATTGGGGGTGTGGCAGCTATTGCTGCTTACACAATCGGCTTTTTAGCTGATAAGTATTTATTTTGAGCCCGCCTTATCTTCGCACTCGGCTTTTGGGAACTAATCGTTCACGCCTCGTGCCAAGATTGGTCGGCGGATTTCGTGCTATATTTAAATCAATAAGGTACTCAAGGTGGTGAGGTAAATGAAAAAGAAGGATATGAGGTTGGTTTCGCAAATATTGATGGGTGGAGCTGTAATTTCAGTGCTTTTGGCAGGAATTGGTTATATGGGAACCGATATCTGGCTGGCATCTACCCAGTGGCTTTTGGTTGCGGCTGTTTTAGCTTTGTTTGGGGTGTATTTTAAGATGAATTGAAAGAGGATTTTCCGTATATTTAACGCATTATTACCGCATACCTAAAATAAGGTAATGTTTCGGTTTGACACATAGTATTTAATCTGCTATTCTTTCGGCCATGAATAACGCATGTTATTCACAAACTTGTTTATGAATCGCCGCGATATAGTAATTGGGCTTGTCATTCTTTTCGCACTTGCGGGATTTATCTTTTTTAGAGCGAAAAGAGAAACTTCTCCCGAACTTATAGTACCCCAAACTCTTTCGGTTGAAGATAAACTTGAGGAGGCATTTAACCTACAGTTACCCGAGGACGTTGAGAAAGTAGAATTGAATGATGTTTCAGGTGGTGATGGAAGCGGTATTGCAACCAGAAAATTTGAGAGTGGTCGATTTACCCATACAGTATTAGCCGATCTTCCTGATCCTGCAGTTGGATCCTTTTATGAAGGCTGGTTGGTTAGGGGAAACGCGGGAGATGCTAACTTTGCATTTATTTCAACAGGCAGGATGACGCTTGCCAAAGGGGGATATATATTGGAATTTGAGTCGCAAACCAATTATTCTGACTACTCAAATGTCGTAATTACCTCGGAGCGCGTTGCCGATACTACTCCCGAATCCCACATTCTTGAAGGCTCTTTCTAATCTTTTAAAATCCAGTCGACTACAATTTTCTTTAATTTTAAGTATTCCTCTTTATCAAACTGCATATTTGCAATACAGTATTTTTTTGAGCGAATATGCGAACAAAAAAGACACTCAAATAAGTCAAAGCCATCGTGGATATACATACTTTTTGATACCTTGTTCGACCATGATATTTCGAACCCCGAAGAACAAAATATGCTTTCTTTCATTCTAATGCCCAGAGTACAAGAAGAATCATCTCGTGACGCAAGCATGTTATTACAATCGAATAATTTATAGGAAAAGATTACGTTTTTAGAATCAAAAATAGACAAACTGTGGTATACGGAGGCACTGTTGTAGATTCCGTCTGATTCTGCGATATCTTTTGAGTTGATATATTTCTCTCCCATTAGGTAATTAATATCCTCCCAGGCTGCTAAAATATCTTCTATTGATTTTAGTGGCTTATTTTTTCTCATCCATTCATCTTTCTTAAAACGGTCGGTTATGGCTTGCTGGGAGGCGATCTTTTCGTCTTTTGATGATATTGTCCAGGTATCTACCCCTGACAAAACACAAGCAACTTTATTTTGGGAAGGAACATCTATAACAAATTTCTCCTGTAAATCCTCCAGCGAATAGGGGCTTTTGATTCCAAAAACGTCTTTAAAAATATAATCTGAAATCTGTCTGGCTTTTTGCGAGTCCATAGCTTTGTTAGTTCACATCCATTGTTTTTGCTTTAAAGCAAGGGTAGAATTTGCTATTTTTAAAAACCCGTACAACACACTCCCTTGGATTAAGGGTAACAAGCAAATTTCTTTTCAGATCTTCCTCGGAAAGCCCCTTCTTTTTCTCTGCTGTAAGAATTTCGTCCGGAAATGTTATATCTAAATTTTTGGCTAAAATTTTAGCGTCCTCGTCAGATACTTTGAAGGTAAAGTAGTTGAAAACATTGGATAAAATTCCCCTTAGAAGATCAGATGTAATTTGAGTTAGGTATTGTTGAGAGAGAAATACCGATAAGTTAAACTTTCTGGCTTCGGCGAGGATGTTTATTAGACTCTCGTTTTCCACTATTGATACTTCGTCAATAATAAGCACAATCTTTTTATTAAAGGAGTCCTTTTGGGCTATGAGGAAGAGCTGCTGGATTATTAGACCCGCGATGAGTCTGGTTGCTTTTTCTCCTAAAAATATCCTATTCAGGGAAAATGAGACGAGGAAATTATCCTTTAGGGCTGATTCTAAGTTGTTTGAAGAGGAATAGTTAGAAAAAGCAGGAATAAAGTTTAGTTCGTCGATAAGTACAAGAACCGGCATTATTGCTATCTCGTAAAATTTTGTCTGAAACTCGACAAATTCTGTTCCGAAAAAGTGAACCAGATAATCTTGTTCTTGGTCGAGGGACTCAAGAAGTTCTTTTCTAAACTCAAGCTCGGTAAGAAACTTCCTTAGATTATTCAAAGACATACGATTTTGAAGGAATAACACATAAAGAGTATATTTAAGAACCCTCTCCATTTTGGCCTGAAATTGGTCTTTTAGTAAGGTCTTAAACAAAAGGATAGTTAGTTCAGTGGCAATCTTGGGCTCAGAAAAAGCAGGAAAGAGATCACAGGAAGAACGGATAAAATCGAAATTTATCTTGCTTCGGTCGATATTAAGAAAATGGGGATAAAGAGTTGCATGGGGGTCGATAACAACTATAACGTAGTCTTTATCGTAGGACTGTTTGGCCATTTTTTTGACGAAAAGCTCTAGAAATTTTGTTTTGCCAACACCGGTTTGACCGACGATAAGCCCGTGTTTTCCAAAATCAAAGCCTGTTAATGGAAGATAGACTTGATGTGAGAAGTAAGGGAATCCAGATACCTTCAAAATAGCTTCCTGTTCATTTGTGTTGAATAATTTGGCTACTTCGTCGAGTTTTAGAAAAGGAGATAAAGATTTTTTCTTAACTTTAAGGTTACTTTTAAAATCAAATTCGAAGCTTGGTAAGGGGTTCGCGAGGCTAAGATAAGAAGAATAAAATTTATTTCCCTCCTTATCTTTTAGAAGGACGGTTATTAGGTGAATATTTGTCTTGATTATTTTCTTAAAATTAATGATTATGATTTCGATGTTTCTTTGTTTTTTAATTGCTTCATTTTCCCTAAATTCCAAAATATTTTTGTGTGCAGGAAGCTTTAGGTGAAGCCGTTTGTGTGCACGGAAACTCGTTCTTGCTGTTGAATGCCTGCTGGTGGGTTTTAATATAAACCCCTCTAGGCGATCGGCTATGTGAGAGAGGTCTTTTTGAGAGTAGAGATAAAATCCCACATTATTTTCCTCAAAGACCACCTCGACTCTAAATTCGCTTTCATAGTCACTTATCTTCTTGGTAAATCTTTGCCAGTCCTGGCCTGTAACCTTATTTTTTTGCAAAAAAATCTCAAATGCGTTCATAGCGGCAGAAGTATACACTCTTTATATTTATATATATTTATAAAATTGTTCTGGCCGACTTTTCGGGCAGATTAAGACTTGACAAGTGATAAAATGAGGATTTTCAAAGTTCCCGAATCCCACATTCTTGAAGGATCTTTCTAAATCCGCGGATTACTCTGATTGATTACTGATTACGCTGATTTACCCTGTGTGATATCTTATTATTGTGAGGAAACTTAAATTTCTTGCGTCTTTTTTTGTTTCATTGATAACTCTTTTCTTATTTGCTTATCCTATTTATGCCTCTCTGGTTGTAATTGACAAAGAAGGACATGTGGTGGTAAACGTACTTTCGGCTGAAGAGTCAATTGAACTTGAAATCCCAAGAAGTGAGTTTTTAGAGATTAAAAATGTAGTCTCAGAAGCTCCCGAGGGGGATGCAAAAATTTCCCTTGCCAAAGTCGACGGAAAAGCAACTCTTGAAGTATCGAGTCAATCGGGAAATAAAAGTCTCGACGTGACTAACTATAAAAAAGAAGTAATTGAAATAGAAGAAAGACCCCAAGTTCAAAAGCTGACAATTTCTGTCTTGGGAGATAAATTTATTATCGGTCAAAGGAATGTGTTTGCTGAAACAGATTATCAAATAAATATCGACGCAGCCACTGCAAGGTTGACTTTAGAAACCCCCTCTGGTTTGCGGTTTCTTTCTATTTTGCCGCGCCAAGCAACTGATTCAGTATTAAGAGCGAAATATATAAATAGAATAGAAAGTGAGCGTAAACTTGTAATAAAAGAAGAGGGAAGTGAGCTTGCTTACGAAATTTTTGGTGATAAGGTTTTGAATTTCTTTAATTTTTTTGAATACCCGATCCCAGTTTCCGTAAAAGTGTCTGCTTCAACCGGAGAAATTCTTTTTGTAGACCAACCCACATGGCTTAAAGTGATAAACTTCTTATTTATCTAGGAGGTGAATGTATATGACAGTGACCGTTTATTCAACCACAACTTGTCCGTATTGCAACATGCTTAAAAATTACTTAAAAGAAAATGGTGTTGCGTTTAGCGAAAAGCTTGTAGACCAAGACGACGCAGCACGCGAGGAGATGATGAAGGAATCCAAGGGTTTTTTAGGAGTACCATTTACTATTGTTACAAAAGAGGACGGGACAAAAGAGGACATAATCGGGTTTGACAAAGGGAGAGTGAATGAAATAATGGGAATAAAGTAGGATTCTACACACTTATGATTTTCGTTAATTTCAAAACTTATGAACAAGGGACTGGTACTTCGGGAGTGCAGCTTGTGCAAGTTCTTGAAGCAGTTTCCAAAGGTTCTCAGGTAAAAATTATTCCGGTTGTTCAGGCAGCAGATGTGAAGGAGATAGCTCAGTCTTCTAAACTTGAAATATGGGTTCAGCACACAGATCCTGTTGAGTACGGTCCTCACACGGGATTTGTAATTCCCGAAGCAGTCTTCGAAGACGGAGCAATGGGAACATTCTTAAACCACTCAGAGCATAAATTTGAAAATTTTAAAGACCTAAAACTTGCACAAGAAAGGGCAAAGGAAGTCGGACTTAAAACCTTGATTTTCGCAGCGAATCTGCAGGAGTTAAAAGATGTTATTCTGCTTGCTCCAACCTTTGTTTCCTATGAACCGCCGGAGCTTGTAGGAAGTAAAACTACTTCAGTTGCGAATGCTATGCCGGAAGTAATTTCAAAAGCGGCAGATATTACAAGGGATAATGAACTACCCTTGATTGTGGGTGCAGGTATAAAATCAGCCGATGATGTTAGAAAAAGTTTGGAATTAGGAGCTGTCGGGGTTGCAGTTGCCTCCGATATTGTGACTGCGGATGATCCCAAAAAAGAAATTTTGGAGTTGGTGGAAGGATTTAAATGAAAAAAGTTGTATTTATAACTGGAGCATCGAGGGGAATAGGTTTGGCAACAGCCAGGAGATTTTCAAAAGAGGGATGGGATGTGGTTGGATTTTACAAAAATAATATTGGCCCGGACGTTAATGGAGTTAAATATTATCAGGTTGATGTGAGCGATGCGTTACTTGTTCAAAAAGCATTCAATCAGGCCTTCTCCGATTTCGGTAGACTTGACTGTTTAGTCAATTGTGCTGGTATCTTTGGATATAAGAACCTAAAAGATTATAATGAAGAACTCTTCAAAGAAGTAATTGGAGTTAATCAGTTGGGGACATATTATTGTACTAGAAAAGCTCTAGAAAAAATGGAAAAAGGGTCGATCGTTAATATCAGTTCGACAGCGGCCCAAATTGGAAGCTCCGATCCAATATACGCTGCTTCAAAGTCGGCCATATTGGGTTTTACGAAAAGTATGGCTAAAGTCCTTGCCCCCGATATCAGAGTTAACTGTGTAGCTCCTGGTGTGACCAGTTCTGATATGACAAAGAATATGAATCCACAAAGGCTGAAACAGCTTATAGAACTAACTTTGCTTAAAAGAGTTGCCCAACCGGAAGATATAGCTAACGCCGTTTACTTTTTAGCAAGCGACGAAGCAAAACACATAACGGGGACATGTTTGGATGTAAACGGAGGTTACGTTTTGAGATGATTTATTTAGGCGCCGATCATAGGGGATATACGCTGAAAGAAAGAATTAAAAGTTGGTTAAGTGAGTGGAACTATGAGTTTTTAGATATCGGGGCTAAAAGCCTAAAGCCGGGTGATGATTATACAAAATATGCGGGTGAGGTTGCCTCTCGAGTTGCAAAAAGTGAAAACTCTCGAGGAATACTTCTTTGTGGGTCTGGTGTCGGAGTGGATGTCGTTGCTAATAAGTTCGACAAGGTAAGAGCTTCAATCGGAAAGAGCCCCGAACAAGTAAAAGCTGGAAGAAATGATGATGATATGAATATATTAGTAATTGCAGCAGATTACACAAAAGATGGTGAGGCAAAAGAAATGATCAAGGTATTTTTGGAAACAGATTTTGCTACCAGAGAAAGATACAAAAAAAGACTTGAAGATATCAAAAAAATCGAAAAGAATAACTGAAGTTATTTATAATCTTTTAAAGCAACGACTTTTACCCCCTTGATTTTGGCTTGGTGTTTGGGATTGTCGGTTACAAGTGTTGCATTTTCTTGTTTGGCTAATGATAGAAAGGCAGCATCATAATAAGTGATATTGTAATCTTTTACTATTTTGGTTGCGATTTGGGAAAGTTCCAGGCTATCTCTAATAAATTTAATAGGAATAGAATAGAAGAATTTAAGCGCTTCGGATAAAAGTTTATCCTCAATCTTTTTTGCAACAGACAAGACATTTCCAACTTCGTATTTAGCTAGTTCGGGAGTCAATAATTGAATCGTATTGTCTTTTACAGCCTTGAGGAACAGAGCCTCGGCTTGTTGGAGATTTTTTTCATCCTTTTGATTTAACCACTTAATGGCGACCGAGCTGTCAATAACCACTTTAGTCATTTTTTACCTACGAGCTTCTCGATCTTTCGCAATAAATTCTGAAAGATTTCCAACATTACCCTTTCCCTTGAATGCACGAACTCTCTTCATTTGTTTATATAATTCCTCCCAATTAAAGGATTTTTTAGGAACAAAGGGGCGGATTGCTATCTCATCGACACCAGAGCGCACTAAGGTTACAGGTGAGCCGGGGGAGGCCCAGTCAGCATCCCTGCGGATAGATTTAGGTATGGTAAGCTGACCGCGCTGTCTTATAAAGCTGGTAGCAGGAGATAGTTGTGTCATTCTGAAAATCAGATTATCAGAAAATCAGAAAGATGTCAAGAAGTTGGTTGTTGACAAAGTTATGAATATATTTCATAATTATGTTATGAATTATCAGAGAGTGACAGTTAGTTTACCAAAGAATATTTACGAAGATCTTATTTCCTGGATTGGTAAGGGAAAAGTTAGCAAGTTCGTAGCTGAGGCTACCGAAGATAGGCTTTTAGAAGAAAAACTAGCCCCCAAAGATCCCGTTGAAGCATTTTTCGCTCACAGAAAAAATCTACCCAAGCTAACCACTAAACAAATATTAGCAGCAATTCACAAAGGCAGAACATGAATAGGTACGTAATTGATGCTTCAATAATTTTAACTTCGCTATTAAAAGAGGACCCAGAAGTAGAGGCTAAGTTTAAAAGTATGTTAAAAAAAGCACAGTCTAAAGAATTGATACTTTTATCTCTTAAATTATTGGCTATTGAGGTAGGTAATGGTTTAAGGTTTTCTGTAAAAGATAGAGCTGAGGCTTTAAGAACATTTAAGGATTTTATGTCTATCCCAATAAAATCATTGGTATTGACAAAATCTCAGGTTATGGAAGCGGTATATATCTCTTATGAGTTAGGTACAACTGTCTATGATACTTCTTATCACGTATTGGCCAAGGCGCAAAACGCGACTTTTTTAACTTGCGACGAAGATTATTACAAAAAGGCAAAGAATTTAGGGGATATAGATTATCTCGGGTAAAGATTGTTAAAAGGAAAAGACTGACTGAGGATTGGGAAATTTGTATTGATTGAGGTTAATACCACAGCCTCACATCTTATGGGGCTTGGTTCCGTTGCTGCTTTCTAGTTAGAGCTCGATTAGCAACCCTGTGGAAAGCATCATTGATTACGCCTCTAACAGATTCTGGTAGACTTTGATCGAAAAGAAGAGGTTCAAAAACCCCATATACTCTTTCGTGTGCTAAAGAAGCTATTTCATTGGCAATCTGCACACTAGGAGCTTTTTCCCAACGATCATACTCAGATTCGGTTCTTGCCATGGTAAGGACTATTATAACAGCATTCAAGAAAACTTCCCACTTTTAGTCGGGAGATGAATTGAACGCTGATGTGTCGTCCTCCTTTAGAGGAAACCCCGCTCTTTAAGAGCGGGGAGGACGTCATAAGATGAATATGCCTAAATATCAATTTGTGTTAAGATTTTGATATGAAGCTTCCTAATATTTCCGATATTAATGTAGCTAGTAAAAGAGTATTGGTAAGGATTGATTTGGATGTGGATGAGGATTATTCGAGGCTGGAGTTTGCAGAAGAAACACTTGATTATCTCCATACGAAGATGGCTAAGCTCATAATTATTGGCCACAAAGGGCGTCCCGAAGGTAAAGTAGTTCCTGAATTATCGCTATCTCCATTGGCCAGCGTTCTCGGGGGAGTAGTCGGAGAAAAAGTAAATTTTGTGAACGATATTGTTGGAATCGAGGCGCAAAAAGCTGCCCAAAACTTGCCCGACGGAGAAATACTCCTTTTGGAGAATTTGAGATTCGATTTGGGTGAAGAACAAAATAATGAAATTTTCGCAAAAAATTTATCTGCGCTTGGTGAAGTCTATATCAATGAAGCATTTGCCGATTCACACAGATCTCATGCTTCCACTATCGGAATTCCAAAGTATTTACCCCACGCTGCCGGCTTTAGGTTTATCAAGGAAGTAGAGACTTTAAGTAGCGTTTTGGAGTTTCCGAAGAAGCCTCTCGTTTTAGTAATAGGTGGTATTAAAAAGGACAAAATAGAATATATAAAAGAGTTTACAAAAATTGCCAATAAAATATTAGTCGGCGGCGTTCTCCCCATGTATTTTAAAGATTTAAATCCCGATCCTAATAAAATAATAATGGCTAAGTTAACTCCCGATACCAAGGATATTACGCTGGATACTATTGAAATATTTAAGGCAGAGATTGCCAAAGCAGGTACGATTGTCGTTGCCGGAGTTCAAGGTAAATATGAAGACACGGTTCACAGACAGGGAACAGAGGAAGTTTTTAAGGCCATTGCAAATACTTCCGCGTTCAAAATAGCTGGTGGTGGAGATGCAGAGGCGGCAATTACAGAATTTGGATTAAATGATAGATTTGACTGGATTTCAGTAGGAGGGGGTTCTATGCTTGAGTTCCTTGCAAAGGGCACTTTACCTGGCTTACAAGCATTGCTAAACTGAGAAATATGGTGACGGTAGGAATAAGCAAAGCTTGTGCCAAATTATATATATGGTAAAAGTAGGCATAAATGGTTTTGGTAGAATTGGTAGACTTGCCTTTAGAATTGGACTTCTTAAACATTCAAATCAACTTGAATTCGGAGCAATAAATACATCAGGAAGCATGGATGTTGGCGGATGGGCACACCTGACAAACTTCGATACGATGTATCGAAGATTCGAGTTTAAAGTTCAAAGTGAAAAGTTAAAAGAAGCAAAAGAGACAACAGACAATGATCCGGTAATCGGTTATTTGTTAATCGGAGAAAAAAATATTAAAGTTCCAGTACTTGCACAGCGCGATCCTGCCAAAATCCCTTGGGGAAAGTACAAAGTTGACGTTGTTATTGAATCAACCGGTGTTTTTACGAGTGAGGAGGATGCAAAAAAACACGCAATTGGTGGTGCTAAAAGGGTTGTTATTTCGGCGCCTTCAAAAGGCGGAAATGTGCAGACGGTAGTAATTAGTGTAAACGAGGCAAAAGAGGATGCTGAGGTGATATCAAACGCAAGCTGTACGACTAATTGTGTAGCACCGGTTGCTGCAGTTCTTCACTCAAAGTTCGGTATAGAAAAGGCGACGATGACGACCATTCACGGCTATACTGACGACCAAAATTTACAGGACGGTTCACACAAAGATTTAAGGCGCGCACGCGCTGCAGCTTTAAATATTGTTCCAACCTCAACAGGTGCTGCAATTGCTACAACTGAAACAATACCAGAGCTTAAGGGTATTTTTGACGGGATGGCACTTCGGGTTCCCGTTGCGACAGGTTCAATATCTGATATTACCGCAGTCCTTAAAGGCAAAACCACCGTAGAAGAAGTTAATAATGCATTTGTTGAAGCCAGTAAAAACCCGCTATATAAGGGAATTTTGGCTGTATCGGATGAGCCTTTAGTTTCTTCAGATATAATCGGAAGAAGCGAATCCGCAATTGTTGATCTTCCTTTAACCCAAGTAGTTGGAGGTAACTTGGTTAAAGTTTTTGCTTGGTACGATAATGAGTGGGGATACGCCAACCGACTAGTCGAGCAGGTGATAAGAGTGGGGTCTTATCTTGATAGCACAAAAGCTCCAACAGACCCTTTAACATTATCATTTGCGAGCAAGTGAAGGACAAATGGATACAAGTAGCCCGAATTCGGCAAAAGAATTTCAACTTGAGTATTCCAAAATAACCGAAAATATCTATTTAGGGTCTGATCTTTGCAGTCCCCAAGTTTGCAAGCTCCACGAACCTGAATTTGAAAAGTTGGGAGTTACAGTTGAAATAAGCTTAACTGCTGAGCTTAAAGACACTCCGACAAACAATGTAGTTTTGTACTCCTGGATACCCGTAAAAGATGAAGAAGCCCCGAGCGTGGATCAGCTGGATTTGGGGTCAGAAATTATTAATAAGGCAGTAATTCAGGGTAGGAAGGTTTATCTGCACTGCAGACTAGGTCACGGTAGGAGTCCAACTATGCTTGCGGCATATCTTATTCGCTTTCAAAACATGACTGTCGTTGATGCACTAAACTTTATTAAGGAGAAGAGGGCTGAAATTCATCCGAATGATAAACAAATGAGAGCCCTTTCTATATACGCGAAGAAAGTAAAATCCTAAAGAGATTATGTTGGAAATTATTCCTTCTATTTTAACTAATGACCCTACTGAATTAAAAGAGAAGCTTGAGAGATGCGAGGGATTAGTTGATAGAGTTCATATAGATATTATTGATGGAATTTTTGCAAAAAATAAAACTATCGACCCTTCGGCGTTATCAGATTTGGAAACGGAATTGAAATTGGATTTTCATTTGATGGTTAAAGAACCTGTTAATTGGGTAGAAAAGTGTGTGCGAGGAGGGGCAGATAGAATAATAGGTCAAATTGAGTATATGCGGGATCAAGTTGAATTCGTGGGTAAGGTTCAGGAAGTCGGAGCATTGATCGGGTTAGCCGTAGATTTAGAAACAGATATTGGGAAGCTTGATCCTGTAATACTTACTAATTTGGATGTGGTTTTGGTAATGAGTGTTGCGGCTGGATTTGGAGGCCAAAAGTTTGACGAAAGGGCACTAAATAAGATAAAAAGACTAGACGAGATTAGGGCGAGAGACGCAACACCCTTTAGGATTTGTGACGACGGAGGAATAACTCTTGACAAGGTTGACGACGCTCGACGAGCGGGGGTAGATGAGGTTGCCATAGGCAGGAGAATCTTTAAGGGTAACCTTAAGGAGAATATTAAGATGTTCCAAAAACTAGCCTACAAATGAAAAAAATCCGACAAATTTCTTATTTTGGTTTTGCTGGGTCAGACCCGGACGATCCTTTATACAAAGAAGCATTTGAATGTGCAAAGTATCTGGCCTCTTATGGATATATATCAATAAATGGAGGCGGACCGGGGACGATGCGAGCAGTATCCGAAGGAGCAAAGAAAGCTGGCGGTACAGTAATTGGAGTTACATTTTACCCAAAGGATACCTCGACTTTTGAAGGAAGAGATCCTAAAAATCCCATGGATCAAGAAATAATAACCAAAAGCTACCTTGAGCGAACATTAAAGCTTTTGGAATTAGGAGATATTTACGTAATTTTTCGAGGAGGTACGGGGACAATATCCGAATTTGGTATGGCTTGGGGCTTGGCAAAACTTTACATTGGACACCATAAACCCCTAATTTTATATGGAGAATTTTGGAACGAAATTATTAAAACCTTTCGGGATAATATGAGAATTGATCAAGATGCACTCAAAGTTTACAGAGTTGTTAATAGTCCTGAAGCGGCGCATAGGGCAATTGAGACTTTCGAGGAACTATTAAAGACCCAAGAACACGCACATAAAGAGGAAAGAGCATTCCAATTATAACGTATGACCATCGAAGAACTGGACAAGAAAGCAAATGAAATCAGGAAGGATTTAATTAAGATGCTCCTTGCGGCAGAGTCAGGTCATTCTGCAGGACCCCTTGGAATGGCCGATGTATTTTGCGCACTTTACTTTGCTGTATTAAACCATGACCCAAAAAAACCTGATTGGGAAGATAGAGACAGACTATTTCTTTCAAACGGTCATATTGTTCCCGTTCGCTATGTAACAATGGCCCACGCGGGTTATTTTCCTAAGACGAAACTAAAGACCTTAAGAAAGCTCGGCTCGCCCCTTCAAGGACATCCTGAGCGAGAACGCTTGCCGGGACTTGAGACAACATCAGGACCTTTAGGTTCAGGACTCGCCCAAGCATCCGGGTACGCATATGCTGCAAGGATGGACGGAAAGCGCTTCAGAGTTTTTTGTATAACATCAGACGCTGAACACGATGCCGGAAACCATTGGGAAGCAGTGCTTTTTGCAGGCAATAATAAGCTTTCAAACCTAACTTCCTTTGTCGACAGAAATAATATTCAAATTGACGGCCACACCGAAGACGTTATGCCACTTGAGCCATTGGAAGATAAATATAAAGCTTTTAACTGGCATGTTTTGCACATTAACGGGCATAACATTGAAGAGATTATTGACGCTGTAAATCACGCAAGAGCTGTATATGATAGGCCAACTGTAATTATCGCCCACACCATTCCTGGTAAGGGAGTTTCGTTTATGGAAGGGCTTCCCGAATGGCACGGAAAACCCCCTGACGCCAAACAGGCCAAAGAGGCATTGCGTCAATTGAGAACCTTGGGAGGCAAAATAACTAGCGAGCACGAATAAGTCAGGGGAATAGCCCCGCACAAACGACATTGTGACGCGAGGACGTAGACCTCGGGAACAACGAGTTTTGTGCTGGGGCCACCTAACGCAGAGGAGGCTAAAAAGGCTTTGCATGAGTTAAGAACATTGGGGGGAAAGATAGTAGGAGAGCATGAGTAGGTTAAATTCAAAATTCAAAGTTCAAAATGCAAAGTGAAAATTTCAGTTAAAAATTAAAAGTTGATTATGGAAGAACCGCGATTTCAGTACGAAAAGCAAAATGTAATTAAAGCCATCGTTGAAAATACGGAAGGTAAGATTTTGCTTATTCAGGAACCAGAAACTAATGAGTGGATGCCTGGACATTGGGGGTTACCAGGTGGAAAACCTGTAGAAAAAGAATCGTTATACGAAGCTTTCAAGAGAAAGATTAAGGAGGAGTTAGGAGAAGATTTGGAACCTTCCGGAATATTTAAGATAGAAGAGTTATTGATTGGCGGGCGTACAGTTTTTATGTATCACGTTGTGTGTCGTGCCAAGGATGGTATTAAACCCAAAGGCGAAAGCAAGGGATTTAAATGGGTAGGGATAGAGGAAATTGGCTTGATGGATACGGCAGAATTTACGGAGTTTTTTAATAAAGAATTACTTTTGAATTACTTAACCGGAAATCGTGAGACTGTAGATTTTGATCTCATAGAAACGCAGTTTTACTACGACATGCACGAGAATCCGGAGTATAAAAAGTGGTTAGATTCAGGCAAAAAAGATGATAAACCTAAAGGCTAAATTAGCGGAAAAAATATTTACCAAAGAAATTGAGATGATAGCTACCCGGCAAGGATATGGAGAGGGATTGGTGGAAGCAGGTGAGAAGGACGAACGGGTTGTAGTTTTGTGCGCGGATCTGACTGAGAGTACTCGTTCGAATCTATTTAAAGAAAAATTTCCCAAGCGATTTATAGAAGTTGGCGTTGCGGAGCAGGCGCTCGCAACTTTGGCATCAGGCATGGCAAATTACGGAAAAATTCCTTTTATTTCTTCATATGCTACCTTTTCTCCGGGGAGAAATTGGGAGCAAATAAGGACAACAATTGCCCTAAATAATGTACCGGTAAAAATAGCTGGAGCTCACGCAGGCTTGACGGTGGGACCAGATGGAGCGACACACCAGATGCTAGAGGATATTGCCTTAATGCGCGCAATGCCTAATATGGTTGTTATCGCACCAGCCGATTCAATAGAGGCAAGAAAGGCAACTCTTGAGGCGGCTAAAAATGGAAAACCCACCTACATCCGTTTTGCCCGAGAGAAAACTCCGGTTTTTACAACCGAAAAAACCCCTTTTAAGATCGGTCGTGCAGAAATTTTATGGGACTCGGTAACCCATAACGCGCGACCCATAACGCGCAACTTCGTAGCCATCGTCGGATGCGGTCCTTTGGTTTACGAAGCTCTCCTTGCTGCAAAGAAACTCTCTGAAGGAAGAAATAAGATCGGCTGCATTGTTATAAATAGTCACACGATTAAGCCGTTGGATGAAGCAACGATTGTCGCGGCCGCTAAAAAGACCGGAGCGGTTGTAACTGTCGAAGAACACCAAGTGACTGGCGGGCTTGGGGGAGCGGTAGCAGAGACTCTTTCCAGAAATTATCCGGTTCCAATTGAATTTGTTGGTATGCCAGATTCATTTGGTGAGTCAGGAGAACCAGACGAACTTCTCGAAAAATACAAAATGAAAGCTAAACACATTGTTAGCGCAGTTAAACGGGTAATCTCTCGCAAGCAAACGTAAAAAAGCCTAACTGACTTTCATTGCAGTCCCGCCTGATCGCAGCACGAGGCGTGTATGAATAATACTGAAAAGCCGACTGCTAAGATCGTGTGGGACAAAATGAAATCCAAACATATAGTCGCTGCAATAAGAAAAGTAATCAGAAGAAAAAAACAATGAGATTGAAAACTGCAATAAGTAAGCTATGGTTAAAAAAATCCAACCTGGGATTATTTTTGGTAATTATTTACTTCGTTTTAATCTTGTATAGCCTCTACTACGCACTAAATTGTGGAGATTTTTTGTGCGGGTTTAGTTTAGTAGTAGTATTATTGGGGCCTTGGATAATATTTATTAATGAGTTGGAGAGCTTAGGAATTGGCTGGTTAATAATGGGTTTAATAGCAATATTTAACGCGGCGATATTATATTATTTGGGGGTAGTAATTGAGAATATTAATAAAAAGTGGGTGTTAAAAAGAAAAACTTCATAGTTTTAATATTGTTTCAGGCAAGTTTGTAATTCCTCGTTTTGAGTCCAGTCGCACCTGCTTTGCAATGCTGCGAGTATTTTTGTTCATTTTTTCTTAAGTAAACTTAAAAATTCTTCAACAGTAAGAGGTATAGATTTCAAGATACCATTTCTTAGAGTGCCTTTCTTTATTACCTTATGGTTTGGAATAATTATTGTTTGAGTAAAGTCGCTTTTCCTTCTGAGGAGCTTTACATGACTTCCTTTTTGAGAGACTTTTTTGAAATCGATTTTTTGTAGAGCTTTAATAACTTCTCTTCCTGAAACTTGAGGCAACTTAGGCATGTGTGATTTTTATTGGTACTAAAAACTGTTTCTCTTCTGTCTCGTCACCGTATTCAAGAATTTCAGGAGCAGATTCTAAGTAAAGTTCAATTGCTTCTCTAATATTTTCGATAGCCTCCCCAAACGTTTCTCCCTGAGATGCACACCCAGGTAAAGCAGGGACCCACACAGAATATCCTCCTTCTTTTTCTTCCTGAATAACTGCATTATATTGCAGAATTTTTAGTTTTTTCCTTGCCATTGGAGTTATTATACTACAATTTTGTTACTCAAGAAATTTAAAGGTGGAGAGGATTTGGTCGATGTCGTCTGTTTCTGAAACTATGGTATAAGAGTATATTCCGTTATTAATGATGAGCGTAGAAGTAGGGACGAGATTATCTACCGAAGGTTCGTAGTCTAATCTTAATCCTTTATATCCGTGAAAATTTATTTCACTCTGTTCTATAAGATTTGTTAACACATGGCCTTCTACTTCTTGCTTTTGAAACTCGGCCTCTTCGTCAAGGGAGTTTTCATTCACTGTTACACTAAATCTATCTTTTAAAGATTCATCAATACTAGGTGTAAACCAGATAAATAATAGGTAGGTATCATCGTCCTGAACGCTCGTCGATAAATGAGGGGGGTACTTTAACTCGAAACCAAAATCGTTATTTCTATAAGTTTTCCAGCCAACAATTGAATCTTGAGATGTTGGCGTAGGTGCATTTGGAGAGGAAAGTGGAGGGAGTGTTTTAGACCTGAAAGCAATATATCCTAGTGTCCCGATTAGCGCTAAAGCTATAACGATTATTACCGGTGCAACGCCTCGGGAGTTTTTGGTCATTGATATTGCGCTAGACAGATTTCTAATTCATCTGTTTGAGTCCAGCCACATTTGCCATTAGCCTGACGTTCACAGGTTGCACTTTTGTAGCAAACATACTCCGGTTTATATATGCAAATTGAGACAAGTGGTTCCTCGTCAGCGTCCTGACAAATCTCTCCATTGCATCCCCCAACTACACACCCTTCTTCCACTGTCGCCCCCGACTCAGTCTCATTATTTTCTGGTATTGGTGTAGAATTAGGAAAATTACTATCCGATTCAGGCACGGTGATTTCGGCATCGGGGATTTGTTTTTCGTAATCTTTAAGCTTTTTCCTTTTCTGTTCACTTTGAAAAGCAATAAATGAAGCAGTGAGAAAAAGGATTAGCATTAAGAAAAATGTAAGTCCAATTCTAAAATAAGAAGATGTCATTAATTTGTTAAGGGTAACCTTTTTCTTTTTAGGTTTCCTGAATTGATATTGAGACAGTGCTCCTCGAGATTGAGGATTTTGTGAGAGGTTTTGACTTGGCAAACTTGCGGGCATATTAGCTAACACAATAATAACACGCTGTTGGAGAGCTTGTCAGGACTTTGTGCTTCTGATACATTGAATTTGTAATGGTTACCGATGATTTAATAAATACAGCGAAAGCTTTGGTCGCTCCAGGCAAGGGTATTTTGGCTGCGGATGAGTCGTTTCCAACCATAGAAAAGCGATTTGGCGAAGTTGGAGTCGAATCTACCGAGGGTTCTCGCAGGACATACCGAGAACTACTTTTTACATCTGAGGGGATTGAGGGATTTATTTCAGGGGTCATTATGTTTGACGAAACCCTTCGGCAAGCTCAGGGTAAACCATTCGCGAAGATTTTAGAAGAAAAGGGCATAATTCCCGGCATTAAAGTTGATAAAGGCGCAAAAGACATGGCGGGTTTTCCAGGCGAAAAGATAACTGAAGGGCTTGACGACCTTCGGGAGAGACTCGCTGAGTACAAGAATTTAGGAGCCAAGTTTACAAAATGGCGGGCGGTAATTACTATTGGAGATGCCACTCCGACAGATACCTGTATAGATTCAAATAGCGAAGCTTTGGCGCGATTTGCAGCATTATCTCAAGAAGCTGGTTTGGTACCAATTGTTGAACCAGAGGTAGTAAGAGACGGGGGACACGATATTAAAAGGGCAGAGGAAGTTACTTACAAGACCTTAAAAAGTGTTTTTGCCAAACTGGTAAATCATAAGGTGAAATTAGACGGAATGCTTCTTAAACCCAATATGGTGACGCCGGGTAAAGATAATCAACAAAAGGCGAATCAGTTGGAGGTTGCAGAGGCTACTTTAAGGTGTATGCGCGAGGTAGTCCCTTCTGATGTAGCTGGCCTTGTTTTTTTATCAGGCGGTCAGACTGCCGAGGAGGCAACCGCCAATTTAAATGAGATGAACAAAACCAAGGACCTCCCCTGGGAAATATCTTTTTCTTTTTCTCGCGCGCTGCAAAACACCGTGCTTAAAGCTTGGAGTGGTAAAGAAGAAAATATAGCTGCCGCTCAAAAAGAGTTTTACAAAAGAGCGAGACTTACAAGCTTGGCCAGAAAGGGAGAGTATAAGCCTGAAATGGAGGCTGAAAAATGAACCCAAAATTTGATCTTTTATCAATCGGCGATTCTTCAATGGATGTGTTTATCACACCGACCGAGAGCGAAGCATTATGCATTTTGGATGACAAAGAATGTCTAATTTGTTTTTCCTACGGAGATAAAATTCCTGTAAAAAATATCGACTTTTCGGTTGGAGGCAATGCAGCGAATCTGGCGGTTGGAGCAGTTCGACTGGGTTTAAAAACAGGTTTGGCTTTGACTTTGGGAGACGATTTCACAGGACGTGAGATTGTCGAAAAATTGAAAAAAGAAGGTGTTGATATGACCTATGTGACAGTACAACCATCCACAGATTCCAATTACTCAACTGTTGTTAACTATCAAGGTGAAAGGACTATTTTTGTCTATCACTCACCTAGAAGTTATGAGTTTCCTGTGAATTTACCTAAAGTTGCTTGGGTATACCTTACATCGATGGCTGAAACATTTGAGCCATTTTATAAACACACTGCTAATTGGTTAAAGGAAAATCCTGAAACTAAACTTGCCTTTAATCCTGGAAGTTATCAAATTCGCGCCGGGGTAGATAAGTTAAGAGATGTATTAGCTTTAACTAACACCTTATTTGTCAATAGAAGGGAAGCGGAAAAACTTACCAGTTTTGGAGATTCACAAGGTAAAGAGAAAGATTTATTAAAGAAGGTGAATACTTTGGGGCCAAAAATTCCCGTAATAACTGACGGAAACAATGGGTCTTTTGTTTATGATGGTACAAAGTTTATTAGGGTAGGGGTTTTACCGGTCGATGCATATGAGCGAACAGGTGCAGGAGATGCTTTTAGTTCGGGGTGTTTGTCAGCTATTATTAAAGGAAAGAGTCTGGATGAAGCTTTGCTTTGGGGCACGCTAAATTCTGCCTCAGTAATCGGATACGTTGGTCCGCAGAAAGGTCTTATTAAGGATAGTGATATGCAAACTTGGCTTGAGAGAGCAAAAAGCAGTCAGGTAGAAGTAGGGGAATTTTGAAATGAAAATATTTGTAACCAGAAAAATTCCGGGAACGGCTCTAGATAAGCTTAAATCATCTGGTCATGAGGTTAATATTTCTGATTTAGACAGACCTTTAACAACGGAAGAGCTTCTGGAAAAAGGTAAAGGAGTTGATGCGCTCTTGGTTCTTCTTACAGACAAAATTGATGGCAAAGTCATTGACGCCCTCGGCCCTCAGTTAAAAATAGTTTCCAATTACGCAGTGGGTTTTGACAATATAAATGTTGAGGAAGCGACACAAAGGGGAGTGGTTGTGGCAAACACTCCTTCTGATGAGGTAAACGAAGCCGTTGCCGAGCATGCTTGGGCGCTTATGCTGGCATTAGCCAGAAGGATTGTTGAGGCAGACGAGGCAACTCGGCGGGGTGCTTACAAAGGGTGGGAGCCGGATATTTTTCTTGGGGTGAATATGATAGGAAAGACGCTTGGAATAGTTGGACTTGGAAGAATTGGCTCTATGGTTGCTCGCCGTGCAATTGGTTATAAAATGAATGTAATCTATAACAAAAGGGAGCCAGATGAGAAGTTAGAAAAGGAACTGGGTGTGCAATTTGTAGGACTCGACGATCTCCTTTCAAGAAGCGACTTTGTAACACTACACGTTCCGTTGACAGACGAAACCCACCATATGGTGAATAAAGTAACGCTTGCGAAAATGAAAAAAGGAGCATTTCTTGTAAATACCGCAAGGGGTCCGGTAGTTGATGAGCACGATTTGGTTGATGCCCTAAGGGAAGGACATTTGGGAGGAGCTGCACTGGACGTTTATGATAATGAACCAAACATTGATCCGGAGTTGATTGGTATGGAAAATGTAATCTTGACTCCCCATATAGCATCGGCAACTTGGGAGGCAAGAGAAAAAATGGGACAACAGGCGGTTGACGCGATTTTAGCAGTTCTTGCTGGACAGAAGCCTAATAATATAGTCAATGAAGAAGTCTGGGAAAACAGGCGAAAATAGAATAGTTTGAGTATAAAACACTTGCAAGAGATACTCTAATGACTTCAAAAATATAACCCCGAATAAGGTACGAATATAGTTAATCAGTTAATCAGTTAATCAGTTAATCAATAAATTATTTGGTGTACTATATTGGTATGGCGATTCTCAGAAAGAATAAGGACGATGAAGAAGATTATGAGGATGAAAACGAAGAAGAGGAGTACAGAAGCAAAAGAACTAACAGGAAGATACGGGATTTAAATCCGCAAAATAAAAAACGCCGCAAAGAACCTCCGAAGCCTTGGGGAAAGCGCGAAAGACTGGTTGTACTTATTATTTTATTGATTACCGCTGGAACCTCCGGCATACTTTATCTTTCCTCGCGTGCCTGGAAACTTCCTGGCATTCCCAGGATTAAGTTACCCTCATTTTCTTTACCATTTAGCGGACAAGAAACGATTGTAATAGAGGGGGATAAAAAGAATTTAGAACTACAGAAAAAGAAAGAGGAAGTGGTAACCTACTTTATCCAGAAGACGAAAGATTTAACAGGGGTTTACGGCTTATATGTAATTGACTTAAATACCGGCTTTAGTTACGGTGTCAACGAAAGCGACCAATTTGAACCTGCTTCATTAAATAAGCTTGCCGTAATGGCTGCCATCTTTATAGAAGAAGAAGCGGGAAATATTGACTTAGAGAGCAAGTACAAGTTAAAAAACGAAGATAAAGTAACAGGAGCAGGTAGTCTTTCAGCTCAAGCGCAAGGGTACGAGATAACTTATCGAAATCTAATTAGGCTTATGGGGAAGCAATCGGACAATACAGCATTTAATATATTAAGAAAAACTCTAGGCGAGGAAACTATTAATAAAACACTGGAAAAAATTGGAATGGAGTCTACATCGTTAACCGAAAACAGAACGACGCCAAAAGACATTGGAAGATTTTTTGAGGAGCTCTGGAATGGAAATTTAATAAGCAATGAACACAAAGACGAGCTATTGGGTTATCTAACTGACACATTATATGAGGAGTGGATTGCCGCTGGAGTTCCGGATGAGGTTCGCGTTGCTCACAAATTTGGTCGCGAAACGAATATCGTCAATGATGCCGGAATAGTATTTTCAGAGAAGCTCTCCGAGCCTGGAGGCTCTCCGAGCCGGAGGCCTTTTATTTTGGTTCTGATGAGTAAAGGCGTTGTCGAGCGTGAAGCAGATACCATTTACCCCGAGCTTGCAAGATTTGTCTATGGAGTTCAAATTTAGGGATTGATATTGGCAGTTTCGACGCCATCTTCTTCGTCTTCTAGTTCAGGTTCAGATTCTTTTTCTTTTTGTTCGTTTAAGTACTTTATGTAATCCGGGTTACAGGCTAAAGTGGGTTTATTTTCTTCTAAAAACCACTCCATCCGTGTTAAACACCCTTCGCAGGCAAGCGAGCTTGTTTGTGTGCAGATAGGAAGCGAAATAAGACCCGATGGGATTTGCCAAACCTCTGCTTTGTTGTTTGCAATAAGCGCGCTAATGATTTTATTCCAGATTGGCGTTGCTCCTGTAATACCTGAAGCAACCCGTTTCATAGGAGTATTGTCGTTATTTCCGACCCATACGGCAACTAAATATTTTTGGTTAAAACCGATGGTTAGATTATCTCGTAAGTCGTTACTTGTTCCCGTCTTGACTGCTACTTCAGGATGACCGGGAATAACTAAAAGAGAATTAGTGCCAAAAGAAGGGGAGCGGGCGCTATTGTCTTTTAAAATATCTATGAGCATAAAGGAAACTCGGGGGTCGAGGACTTGTTCTTTGGGACATAAAGATTCGCTTTTGCATGCATTTTCCTCTAATACTTTACCTTCATAAGTAGTAACTTTCCCGATAGCTTGTATATCAGGGCGCCTACCGTAATTCGCAATTGTTGCGTAGGCTTGGGAAAGCTCAATAAGTTTTACTTCGCCGCCTCCTAAAGTTAAAGATAATCCATAGTAAGAGGGATCGCTCCATGTGGTTATTCCCATTTTTTTACCCTGCTCAATCATATTGGCAACACCGTAAGATTCTAAAACTTTAACGGCTGGGATATTTCTTGATTCTGCGAGGGCATTTCTTAAGGTTATTTTTCCTCGAAACTGCCCGTCGTAATTTTTAGGAGTATAAGGGGGAAGGCCGTCGACGTAGAAAGTTACCGCTGAATCTTCAAGAAGCGTTGCAGGAGTATTTCCGTGCGAGAGGGCATATGCATAATTGACTATTTTAATTGAGGAACCCGGCTGTCTTTCAGATAGTGTTAGATTAACATTTCCGTCTTTCTCTAGGTCAAAATAATTCTTTGATCCTACCATTGCCAGAATCTCTCCTGTTTTTGTGTCGATAACAAGTGCGCTTCCGTTTCCGACACCTAATTTGGAAAGATTTTCAACTTCGTCTTTAACAATTTCTTCTGCCATTTTTTGAATGTTTACGTCAAGCGTTGTAATTATAGTTAAGCCTCCTTTAGCGACCAATTCTTCACCGTATTTCTCGGCCAGAAGTTGTCTGACATACATGACAAAATGTGGAGCTTTTATATCTACCTGGCTTGCCGCGAAAGCAACTTCTTCGTTTTCTGCTGAGCTTCTTTGTTCTTCAGTTATAAAGCCGTTCACCCGCATAAGGTTGAGGACTTCTTTTTGTCGACCAAATGCTGCTTCGGGATTATGTCCAAAAGGTGAAAATGCGGTTGGGCTTTTAGGAAGACCTGCTAAAAGCGCAGATTCGGCCAGAGTCAGCCGATCAACGTCCTTGTCAAAATAAACCTGGGCTGCTTCTTGGATACCGTAAGCTGTACCTCCGTAGGAAACTTCATTTAGATACATCTCTAATATTTCGTCTTTGCTAAAAGTACGCTCAACCTGTATAGCCAATACAATCTCTCGAAGTTTTCGCTCAAGTGTTTTTTCGGGTGTCAGGAGGGCATTTTTAATAAGCTGTTGTGTAATGGTTGAACCCCCTGTTAGTTCACCCCCCTTTATTATTTTTACGGCCGCTCGCGCGATTCCTCGGTAAGATATCCCTGGATGGTTGTAGAAATCCGCGTCTTCTATGGCTATTGTTGCGAGTCTTACTTGGGCCGGAATTCTGTCCAAGGGAACTGGAGTTCTATTCTGGTCTTGGTAGATGTTATAAAGTATTACTCCGTGTCTGTCATAAATTTTAGTCGAGACGTTTTGCTTTCTGGTTAAAAGATCCTCGGGTTTAGGAAGACCGACGAGAACATATTTCCAAAAGAAAAATGAAGACGAACTGAAAACAATAATTACAAATCCAGCAATTATTAGAGCGATTTTGACCTTTGAGACTTTGAGTCTGGTAACTGACGGAAGACGAATCGTTTTTAAACGCAATCTTAACGCCAGTATTTTTAGCCACCGCTTCGGAGATATCTGGTTTATTGCAGGCAACCAGTACGCACTTTTAAAATTTACAAAGTTATTTTCAGAAACACGGATAACTTTCTTGACATTCTTCGCGTACTTTTTTGGAAGAGCTAAAAATATCTTTTTTTGTCTCGGGTATATTTGTTTTGTTTTTTTGACTTTAAAAGAAAGGATTGCAACTAGTTTTTTAAGCGTGTTTAGTAAACCAACTAAGAAAATTGATATTAGTTTTGGAAACTTAAGTAAAAAAAGATGAGTAAAGGTGCGAGTTATACGTCCTGTAATATTTAGTATTAAAAGTACCGCCGAGACAGTATAAAGAAGTAGGTAATAAAAGGGTCTGCCAATAAAGGAAAGAGCCTTGCCTAAAAGGCTAAGGGTGTTTGTCGCGACTTGTGGGCGGGTTGAGACATTTTTTCGTAATTTGGCGTAAGCCACTTCAGCCTATATTGTAACACCATATTCAAGGCGATTATAGCGGTATTTATAATAAAACGTAATATATTTATAGTAACTTTCTTCCTCACCCAAGAAAGTAACTCAAAGAAGGCCTACGGCTCTGAGAGCCTCAGGCTCGTTGAGGAGCCACGTAAGCAAAGCTTGTTTCTCGCAGTAGATCGAAATAAATTCTTCATCCTTTCATTCATTCGCTCATGTTATGTCTCTTTAACTCCTTCGGACTTTGTCCTCGTCGAACAAATCGGACTTTTTAAGAAGAATTCGCTCACTCATTCAAGGTTTCAGAATTTGGTGGGTTCAATTAATCGAGAAATTGGAAGGCTATTGCCCTGAGTTAAATCGAAGGGTGGAGAGGATTTGGTTGAAGATTTCTTCATAATTTTTACTGTCTAAAGGATATCTTGAGCCGATTTGATAAAACTTGTTGTCCTTTATTGTCAATACCCAGTTATGGATTCCTTTAAAGCCACCCTGGTGCTCAATAGTTGACCACGAATAAGCTTCATAACCGTCAAGAAAAAGCTTTTCGTAATTATTTTTGAAATATTGAAAGTAATTTATTTGATCCTCGGAAGCATCACTCTTTTGACTTTCAATAACTATCCAAAGTCCTTTTGGAATAATTACTCCTCCTCTTCCTGCTAAACCGCCTGGTATATTAACATAATACTCTGATTCTGCTGGTAGTCCGTTTTCAGCCAATTCTACGTCGGAAATATATATCCAATCGTATCCACCAGGATGCTCTTTAATATCAAAATTCTTAGGTACTTTAATAGAAAACCCTGTATTATTGTTTGTGTAAATTTTCCATTCTTTAGATTCTGCTGTCTGTTTTGCTGGAAGCGGTGTGGGAGAAATACTTACTTGACTAGTTTTTAATAGACCTTTTTGCCAGGAGTAGTAGAGGAGTCCGACGATTCCAATAATTACAATTACAACAAGAAGAAAAAAATGGACGATCCCTTTTGAATTTTTGTTCATTTAAATTATTGTAACATCCCTTCGGTCGCTTGACAGGAAATGACGTATGTACTAACATTGTAATTACATAAAGCCATGCAAACACAAACCGTTTTTAAGGCAGGAAATAGTAATGTCGTTGTAATACCCAAAAGTATATCTAAAGAATTAGGACTTAAAAAGGGAAGTAAAGTAGTGGTAGAGAAAGCTCCCGAAGGAGATAGTTTTGTTGTTCGGAAAGCCGCTATTGCTAAACCCGCTAAGTCTGTAGCAGAAAAGGAATTTAAAAAGTGGTTAAAGGATGCATTAAAGGAAGATAAGGAGATTCTAGATGAGCTGGCAGTACGTTGATATCGACGAAGTTTATCTGATTCACCAAGCGATTATTAAAAGAGCGGGAACGAAAGCTTCAGTACGAGATTTTGCACTTCTACACTCAGCGATCGAGCGACCTAAGGCCACCTATGCTGGCCAAGACCTATATCCAACTCTTTTTCTCAAAGCCGCTTCGCTTTTACAGTCTCTTAATAGAAACCACCCTTTTACTGACGGAAACAAGAGAACTTCTTGGTTGTCTACTAAAAGATTTTTAAAAATAAACGGTTATCATCTTAGGGCGAAAACCAACGAGGCTGTTTCCTTTGTGGTGCGTGTTGACAACAAAAGGCCGTCTATTGCCGAAATTGCAGCTTGGCTCAAGGAGCATTCAACAAAAACAAAAAAGTAATCGAGTTAATCGAGAAATTGGAAGGCTATTGCCCTGAATCAAATCGAAGGGTGGACAGGATTTGGTCGAAATACTCTTTGATGTACTCGTCTTCTCCGGGAGAAATATCTTCGGGTCTTAGGAACACTGCGTGATATTCGTCTTTTTGTATGTATATAAAATACTGTAAATAGGTCCTTTCTTTAGTCTTTGATTCGCAAGTTATTGAAAGAGCGCTATGATTAGTAATTGTTAAATCTTTTGTCATACAGTTTGGTGATTGGGAGTCATAGTTATATAAATATCTTTCTACCAATTCTTTAAGAGTTTCATCTTTTTCTTTAAGGACGTAGGTAATAATAGCAAGTCCGTCATCATTGAGCGAGACCTTTAACATATAACTTTCTTGAGGATCACCATCGCTCCATAAATCTATTAGCTCGGCATTCGGAGGGTATTTAATACCATATCCATATTTGGTATTTACATATGTCTTCCAATCCCGTAAAACTTCGTCACCGGATAAAGTCGCAAATGAGTCGGGGGTTTGGGTCGCCTCCGGCCCAAAGGACCTCTGGTCTGGAGGTGGTGTGAGTTTAAACATTAAGTAAGCAACAACCCCAATTACTCCCAGAATAACTAAAATCAAAATCGGTGCGAAGCCTTTTGAATTTCTCTTCACTGATTTATTATAACTCACTCATCAGTTTTTCTATTAACGGTAATCGGGTAACTGATTTGAGCAGAGTGACTTGCAATAGGACCCCGTCTAATCTTAGCACTCGACTTTTCAGTATTATTCATACACGTCTCGTGCTGCGATTTTAACGGGGCTCCGATAGTGGATAGAATATGGAGGCTGAGTGGCTCGCTATCGGGCAATCAAGACAAACGAGGGTGCCGAGGGGATCAAGTAAGAAGGGGTGGTTTTGGGTAACTTTTTGTTCCGGGAGAGCCTCTTCGTTTGCAAGCTGGCCTGTATCTTTGAATACTTCGAGATCTTTATTTCCTGTTTCAATCGCTGCCCCTACATTGTCGGCAAGAAAGTATTCGAATCGAGTCGGACAATCCGCCGGGCCGGAGGCAGGGGATTCAGGGTTGCCTGGGAGAACCCCGGTTGTTGCACAGACCGATGCACCGACAACCCCCTCTGGTTGTTGCGGCCAAGTATGATCGATATCACCCTCGTTGTAATATCCTTCTTCTGCCTTATCTAAAACCTCCCGCATAATTCTATTCCAAATCGGAGAGGCCCCGGATACTCCAGAAACTGACGCTCCCATAGGAGTGTTATCGTTATTTCCAACCCAGGTTACAACAACTGCCTGAGCAGTATAGCCTATTGTCCAATTATCGCGAAGGTCGTTTGTCGTTCCTGTTTTTACTGAGACTTCGGGGTGACCCCTCACATTTAAAAAGGAACTTTCTCCGAAAGCGCTGGATCTGGCATTATTGTCATGAAGTATATGGGAGATTAAAAATGGAACATCGGGAGTCAACACCCGGTCACCTTCGATGTCATCGATGTTAATCTCATCGAGTACTTTTCCCTTCCAGTCGGTTACTTTAAGAATGGAAATCAAGGGTACTTTTACTCCTTCATTAGCAAAAACCCCAAAAGCTTGCGCCATATCAAAAGGCATTACTTCTCCTCCTCCTAATGTCAAAGAAAGTCCGTAATTGGCAGGGTCTTCCCAAGTGGTTATCCCCATTGTTTTTGCGAATTCGACAAAATTTTCAACTCCGTTTAAAGCAAGAACACGAACAGCCGGGATGTTGTAAGAGTTTCCCAAAGCAAAACGAGCTTGTTGGGCGCCATGGAAAGCCCCGTCGTAATTTCTCGGGCAAAATTGGGGTTGTCCAAACACTGAAAAGCAGGTCGGTACATCGGCAAGGGGGGTGGAGAGAGTCAGCCTTTTATCGCGTATTGCCAAGGCATAGTTTAGGGGTTTAATAGAAGACCCTGGTTGGCGCTTGGAAAAAATAATATTTACCTTGCCGTCTTCGTCTTGGGCAAAATAATCTTTCGAGCCAACCATTGCAAGTATTTCGCCAGACGACGGTCTGGTCACAAGGGCTGCTCCGTTTCCCACATTGTACTTTTTTAAGCGTGCAACTTCAGTGGCAACTGCAACTTGGGCAAATTCCTGAAGGTCTAAATCAAGTGTTGTAGTTACCCTTAATCCTCCTTGTTCAACTACTGCATCTGTGTATTTTTCGGCAAGTTGTTCTTTAACCCAAAGGGCAAAATGGGCAGCTGTAGGGGCTGAAATTTCTGCAAATATAATCTCCTCTTCCTTCGCTTCATCGGCTTCTTCCTGGGAAAGATTTCCGTCTTCGACCATGCGCCTTAAAACTGTAGCTTGGCGCTCCAGTGCCCGACCTGGGTCTGTTCCGAAAGGCGAGTAGCGAGTTGGTGCTTGGGGAAGTCCGGCTAAAAGTGCTGCCTCGGCGAGTGTTAGATCTTTCGCCTCTTTTCCGAAATAAAGCTCGCTAGCTGCTCCAATTCCATACGCAGTTGAACCGTAAGGAATTTGGTTTAAGTAAAGTTCCAAGATTTGATCTTTTGTGTAAATTCCCTCGACAACGAGAGTAAGAACAAATTCCCGAATTTTTCGCCTAACTGTTCGCTCCGGAGTGAGAAGCGTGTTTTTAACAAGCTGTTGGGTTAAGGTTGAGCCCCCTTGAAGCTTTCTTTTTAAGAGCGTATTATACGTCGCTCTTACTACTCCAGTGAACGATATTCCGTAATGTTTATAAAAATCTTTATCCTCAATTGCAATGGTAGATTCAATTACATAGTTTGGTAATTCATCTAAACTGATAGGAGTACTTCTTTTGTCGGTATAGATTTCGTATATCAGTTTTCCGTTTCTATCAAAAAGTTTAGTTGATACAGGTACTTGTTGGCTAGCTATTTTTGTGGGAAGCGGGATTCCCCAAAACAACCATAAGCAAATGCCAATTAACGCTGATAGAAAAATAATTCTTTTAATTTTGCGCTTGTTTCTTTTGTAAAAAGAACCTCTTCTTAAACTTGATCTTTTCCGTATTGATTTGCCTTTAATACTTCTACCTGTACTACTTGCTCTACCTTTTCTACTTTTACTTTTTTTCTTTGCCATCGTGTTTACGATTATACCTAAACTGTTGCATATTATCGAAGATATAGTAAAATATCTCCATAATGGTTGGGAAAGAAATCGAACCGGAGGAGAAAAGTGAAGATCAGCCGGATAGCAAGTTAGCCCGACGAGCGCAGGTACCGTTAGCTACCGGGAAGGATATAGTAGACAATCCGCGGACATTGTTCGGAGCCGAGCTTAAAGAGGAAGGGGAAGTGGTAGTTGAGGGAGTAGGGAGATTTCGTAAAGTCGTTATAAATTTAAGAAATTTAACCTCATTATCACCCCAGCGAGGTAGTAAAGACGACGAAACTTCCGAAACCGGTGGTGGGGATGGCGGTGGAAGCACGGGCGGCTAGAGCCTTTGAACAACCGCGCTTCGGGTCTTCATACATCCTCTTTATCACCTTATTTATATGGAGTGATTAGTTTAAGATTTGGGATGAAGTCGAAGTGCTTAATGTTTCTGGTTACTAGTTCTTCATCATATACAAGCGCAGTTGCGGCAATAAAGGAATCAAGAATTCCAATTCCATGGGAATGATAAAATCTGATAAGTATTTTTTCTGCAACCCTTGAAACTTCCTCATTTATTGGAATTACGTTTATTCGAAGATTTTTTAAAATAGAATCAATTTTTTTAATGTCTTTCTTTGTTTTTTGTCCAATAATTAACTCTAACTTGGTGGCTATACTGGTGGATTGACTGTGTAATAATTTATTAAATGCCTCAACAGCAGGTTTGTACTCTCGAGTGAAGTCTATAAAAGCTGTTGAGTCAAGAAGCATGTGAATTCCAAGCTCTTTCCGCCAAAAGATCGGCTATCTCTTCTGTAGTTTTATTTTTCCATTCGTCATCCCATATCCATTTTATGCTTCTTGCAAGTTTCAAAGCCTTTTCTACGTTCTTTCCTTTCTTTATCATTTTTGGGGTAGTTTTATCAGTCTGTGTTATTTTTGCTATGGGAATTCCTCTTTTTGTAATTAAAAAAGTTTTAGCATTAAAATAAACTTCATTTGTCAATTTTGGCAATTTTTCCCTAGCCTCGGTAATAGAAACTTTTTGCATTCTGTACAATAATGTACAGAATTTATAACGCGAAGTCAAGATCAAGAGTTGTGTTAAACTGTAAAATTGATGGTTGTAAAAAAGGATTCAAAGGCTTTATTTATAATTGCTACGATTTTGGTGATTATCATAGGAGTAATATTGGCTTCTTACATTAAGCAAAAGAAAGAAGATGGAGTTGGCAATAATGTCTTACAAGAAAACAATAACGAATTAAAGGGTGAGGAGGGATGTATTCCTTCTGATTTTCCTGTTTATCCAAACACAACTTTGGAGTCTTCATATACAACTGAAGGAGATAATAAGGCGACGTCTATTGTTTGGAAAACCGATGCTTCGTTATCTCAAGTTTCTTCCTTTTACAAAAGTGAGCTAGAAAATACTGGATGGGCTGTGACCTCAAACATAGAGAATGAAGATTCGACTAGTTTCTCATTTGAGAGAGATACAAAGTTTGGCATAATTGGTATTGGTAGGGGAGAAGGGGGATTAACCGTGATTTCGGTTACAATTGGTAGTAGATAATATGGATAATACTTTGGAAAACCGTCCTTGGTGGGGATATTTGGAGCACGATCTTCAGGAGCTTGTCAAGCAGTCGCTTTTATTGATAAAAATTGTGGAAGGTTGGCGAAGAGACCCAACGACCTCCTCGGGACAAGAATTCCACGATTATTCTTTTGTCGTCTTTCCTGCAGCAAAAGCTTATGAAGGTTTTTTAAAAAAACTTTTTTATGATTTGGAACTAATTTCCGAAGAACAGTATAGGGGAAGAAGATTTAGAGTCGGGAAAGCTTTAAACCCGGAGCTTCCGATGCGACTTCGTAAAACCTACGGCGTTTATTATAAGTTAATTGAGTATTGTGCAGGAGATATAAACCTTGCGGATAATCTTTGGGATACTTGGAGGCAGGCACGAAACGTTCTTTTTCATTGGTTTCCAAATGAGAAAAATGCAATAAGTTTTGAAGAAGCAAAGCAAAAATTTGATATGATTCTTAACGCTTTGGATAGGGCAACAAAAGAGTGTAAGATAGATAGAGCAAGAGAGTAAAAGAGTGCAAGAGTAAAAGTTAAATATATTTTTTACTCTCCCGCTCTCCAGCTCTTCTACTTTAAATAATGCCTAAAAAAGCGATAGCTATAAAACACGCGACGATTTTCGCCGCCTATTTATTTGTTGTTTGGGGATTTTATCGATTTATTTTTAAGCTCCCTGAAGAAGCTGAAGAGTTGATTATAAAACCCCTTCTTTGGCTTATTCCTGTAATTTATCTTGTTAAAAAGGAGAAGCTTGGGTTGGCATCTCTCGGAATTACTGGTAAGAATCTCTTTCCGGCAGTCTATTTCGCACTCGCCCTGGGTGTAGTTTTTACAATAGAAGGTGTTTATATAAACTTCTTAAAGTACGGGGGATTTAATTTTTCGGCTAATGTTGGTCAAAGGGCGGTCCTTGCGTCCCTTGGAATATCTCTTATTACTGCAATATCTGAAGAGCTGTCTTTTCGTGGATATCTTTTTAACCGTGTATGGCATGCAATGGGAAACGAATGGGTGGCAAATATCGCAACGAGCATAGTTTGGGGATTCATTCATGTACCAATTGCAATTTTTTGGTGGAACCTAACCCCATTAGGAATAATTGGGTATTTGCTTTTGACTACTATTTTTGGAATCGGCTCAGCGTTTGTATTTGCGAGAACTAAAAATGTAATTTCTTCTGTCCTTCTTCATGTAATGTGGGCCTGGCCGATTATTCTTTTTCGTTGAAGGAGAAATCTTGCTTTTTAACAATTTCTGAATTACCATAATGCTTACTCTATGCTAAGAAAACTAACTTTAGTTTTCGCGGTTTTATTATTTGCAGTAGGTATTCTTTTTACTTCGGTGTTGCGTACTGCGGCTGTAAAGTATGAATTTGCAGAATCTCCTCAAACTGTTAATGTTAGTGCCGCTTCGGTTTTGGGTGAGGGGGAAGTTAATATTGATTACTTCCTTGCATACCCCGGCAAAGTGCTTCCAGACAGTCCTTTTTGGCCCCTTAAAGCTCTTCGCGATAGGATTTGGCTTTGGATTACTACAAATTCAAGCCGAAAAGCCGAATTGAAACTTTTATTTGCCGATAAAAGGATATCTATGAGCAAAATTCTTTTTGAGAGAGGAAAGCCAGAAATTGGCTTCTCGACATTGACTAAGGCAGAAAAATATTTAGAAGAAGCAGGATCTTCTGAAAAGGAAAATCGGGGAAAAGGAATTGATACCAGCGAATTTTTGGAAAGGCTAGCTAAAGCTTCTCTTAAACATGCAGAAGTGATTGATGAGATTTTAGAAATCGCTCCTGAAGATGCAAGACCTAATATAATTACAACTAAAGATTATCCTAAAAAAGTCTTTGAGGAGTCAAGAAACGCACTTTTAGAAAAAGGAATGGAACCGCCGGAAAACCCGTTTGATTGGAACTAACTTAAGTTATTGATACAATTTTTTATCTCCTGTAATTAACATATCTTAAAAATCGTTAAAAAAACCCCTTCAATAAAATTAGATTACTGTTTTTAATATTGCACTTATGCATAAAAATTAGGCATACCTTATGCCTGAGTTGATGCTATCTGACATAGATATTACTAGTTGACACCATTTTTCTAGTGTCTATATTTTCATTTAGTCTCTACTATTAGTGTATTTCGTTTACACGTATGAAATGTCCCTTTTGCGCTAGTGTTAAAACTCAAGTACTAGAATCAAGAGTTGTCGAAGAAGGGACATCGATAAGAAGAAGGCGGGAATGTGAGAAGTGTGCTAAGCGCTTTACTACATACGAAAAGGTAAAGGGGAGCGTTCTTTGGGTTATCAAAAAGGATGGAAGACGCGAACCATTTGACAGAGAGAAACTCAAACGCGGAATATTGCGGGCAATAGAAAAAAGGCCTGTCTCTTTGGAGTTGGTAGAAGACATTATCGAGGAGGTTGAGCGGGAGATGCTCAGGCGCGAAAAAGAAGAAATATCGTCACAGGCAATAGGTAAGGCAGTTTTAAATCGCCTAAGAAAGATTGACAAAGTTGCTTGGTTAAGATTTGCAAGCGTATACCTTCAATTTGAAGATTTAGTAGATTTTCAAAAAGCAATTAAGTGAATATGCCAAAAAAGCAAAAGTCAAAACCAAAAATTTCTTTAGATAATTTCGAAGTTTCCGAATATCAAGAAATTGTAAGGCAGATCACCAAAAAAGTAGGTAAGCGCCCCAAACGCCCTTCTCATCTGCCTTTAGGTAAATGGTCTTCTCAAGCTTTAAGAGTTTTACCAGAAAGATATTTAGTAAAAGACGATAAAGGAAAAATAATAGAAACCCCGGAGGACATGTGTTGGAGGGTAGCCTGGGAAATCGCGTCGGCCGAAGCCAGGTGGGGTGCCAAAAGGAATGATGTTAAGAGGGAAGCCGAGGATTTTTACAACCTTTTAGTATCCAGAAAATTTCTTCCCAACTCTCCGACTTTAATGAATGCGGGAACCGGAAATATGCTTCAATACTCAGCTTGTTATGTACTTCCTGTAGAGGATTCCATGGAGGGAATTTTTGACGCGTTGAAATATCAGGCTTTAATACACAAAAGCGGTGGCGGAACAGGTTTTGCCTTTAGTCGGCTAAGACCCAAAGGGTCAATGGTAAAGTCATCATCCGGTATTGCGTCGGGTCCGATTTCATTTATGAGGATTTTTGACGCTGCAACAAACGAAGTAAAGCAAGGTGGTAAAAGACGCGGGGCAAATATGGGAATTTTGCGGGTAGACCACCCGGATATTATGGAATTCATCCATTGTAAGGAAGATGGCGGAATCACTAATTTTAATATATCTGTTGCTATCACCGATAAGTTTATGAAGGCTTACAAAAAAGGTGGGAATTATGATCTTGTCGACCCAAAAACCGGTAAGAAAGTTGGGAAACTAAATGCAAGGGCCGTTTTTGACGAAATTGCAGATGGGGCTTGGAGAACAGGGGACCCTGGACTAATTTTTCTCGACAGAACAAATAAAAGCACAGCAAACCCCGTTCCTTCCTTGGGACCGGTTGAGTCGACCAATCCCTGTGGCGAGCAACCCCTTTATCCCTATGACGCCTGCAATTTGGGGAGTATTTTTTTGAATTATTTTGTTACCGAGGTTAACGGAAAACCCCAAGTTGATTGGGAGGAGTTAGCGAGCGTTACCCGACAATCGACTAGGTTTTTGGATAACGTAATAGAGGTTAATCCCTACCCACTGTCTCAAATAAAAAAAACCGTGCATGGGATAAGAAGAATCGGTCTTGGAGTCGGGGGATGGGCTGATATGCTTGTATTATTAGGAATTCCATATGATTCAGAAGAAGCATTAAGACTCGGAAGGCGCGTGATGAAGGTGGTACAGGACGGAGCAGTCGGGGAAACGCAAAGGTTGGCAAGAAAGCGGGGTCCATTTCCATTTTGGTCGCAGAGTATCTACAAAAATGAGAAACCTCGAAGAAATTCGACGGTAACAACAATTGCTCCCACTGGGACGATCTCAATAATTGCAGGGTCCTCTTCCGGAATTGAACCGCTTTTTGCAATTGCATATCAACATATTGTTCGCGACAAACACATTGATAGAACCCTAACGTTTATTAATCCCCAATTTGAAGAGATGGCAAAAGAACGTGGAGTATTAACTCCCGAGGTGAGAAAAAAGCTAGACGAGCATGGCATTATTGGTGCAATTGAGGAAATTCCCGATGAGCTTAAAAAGATATTTAGGACTGCGCACGAAATTCACCATGATTGGCACATAAAAACTCAGGCGGTTTTTCAGGAATTCACAGAAAACGCAGTCAGTAAAACCATCAACATGGCAAACGGTGTAACTGTTAACGATATCAAGAAAGCTTATCTTTTAGCTTGGAATACCGATTGTAAAGGGGTAACCGTGTTTCGCGACGGGTGTAAGGACGCACAAGTACTTAACCTGGGAGTGAAAAGTGAGAAAAGGGATATTGTAGACGGACAGGCGCTTTTGCGAAGACCCCTCATGGTGCAAGGTGCAACCTATAAACTTGATACCCCCATGGGTGCGGCATTTATCACCATAAACGAAAATGAAGCAAGAGAGCCGCTTGAGATTTTTATTAATGTTGGAAAAGCAGGAAGCGACGTGGCTGCTATGGCAGAAGCACTGGGCCGGACAATATCGGCGAGCTTAAGATTTAGAGGAGAACTTAGCCCTAAAGAGCGCGCTCACGAAATTGTACACCAGCTTGCAGGTATTGGCGGCAGGCGCGCTGTAGGGTTTGGGGTAAATAAAATCCGTTCACTTCCGGATGCTGTGGCTGTTGCGCTTTCAAAGCATTATATGTTTAAGGTTAACGGCAACGGTGTAGCTTACGATATGGGTAGTCAACATAATGGGGCCAAGTCAGACTTGGCTAAAGCTGTTATGTCGGCACAAGTCCCCGGACCTAACGGAAATGGGGAATCCCGACCTAGTCGGGATAGTGACCACACAATGGCTTCGGCCGAGTCTCACTCGACCCCAGAGCTCGTAAGTGAACCCACAGCTGATGGGCAACTGACTTTAACAGTCAAAGGCGACATTTGCCCATCCTGCGGCTCAAGTGCACTGGTTTATGAAGAAGGGTGCAGTAAATGTTACGCCTGCGGACATTCGGAATGCTAAAAAGAAAATAGGATATAGGATTTTAAGTTAGAAGGTAGAGGATAATTCTTCAGTTTAATACTTTTCTTGTTCACTTCATTCTAGTATCCTATGCTCTGAATTCATGGTTATCTATACCAAGCGAGGGGACAAAGGAAAAACCTCATTATATGACAAGGGTTCTGCTCAGAGAGATAGAATCTCAAAAGACTCCCAGCGAATACGCGCAATTGGGGTACTTGACGAACTAAATAGTTATCTTGGGGTTGTTATTGCATCTTCGCAAAATCCTAATTTAATAGGTAGCTTAAAAGAAGTACAGCGAAATCTTTTTACAATCGGTTCAATTTTAGCCGGTAGTAAACTTCGGTTTTTCAAAACTAAAACACGCGAGCTTGAGAAAGAAATAGACGAATTAGAGGGAGAATTACCAGTTCTTAAAAATTTTATTCTTCCTGGAGGAGCAATTCCGGCAGCACATCTTCAATATGCAAGATCCATTAGTAGACGAGCCGAAAGAGCAGTAGTTTCTCTTAGCGAAAAGGATCCTATAAAGCCGCAGATTCTAACTTATTTAAATCGTCTATCTGATTATCTTTTTATGAAGGCAAGATCGGTAAACCACAAACTTGATATTTTCGAAGAAACGTGGGTTGGTAGGAAGTAAAGCCAAACTTCAGGGATTAGAAATTGAAAGATTCAGTGTTACAATGTTTTTACCATGGCTCAAAACCCCGAAAGAGAAACTCCGGTTACACCGGCAGAAGTAGGAAAAAAGCCCGAGCAGGCCGCAGGTCCTGCCCAGATAGAGCGTGAGGGAGCGGTTACGACTCCAAGCCCCACAACCGCTCAGACGTCTGATGATACCAGTGCCCAGGATGATCAAGCTCAAGCGAATCAAGGGGTTTCTATTCAAATTCCTACATCTCAAGACCAACTAGAGGATTGGTCTCATGGCGCCCCTACTAATGCACTGACTTGGTTTGCTGCATTTTGGTTAAGGTTGATTAAAAAGGCACTGCATTTTGGCTGGAGGATAATCGGGAGAGTAAAACCTAAATCTAAGGATTAGAAGTGGGAAGTGTGAGGTGAGAAGCTGGATTATTGAAATGTGAAGTGTGAATTAATTATCTAAACTTCGCACATCAAACGATGTTATATAGAAATTAGAATTATTCTAAAATATGCCAATAGACATAAACACCATTTTTCTAGCAATCTCTGCAATCGGTATTTTAATTCTTTTAATGCTTGGAGTAGGATTCATGCTCGTCAATCTTTATAAGTACAGAGGTCGTGAAGATCGTTCAATCGACTCGGTACTTTTACAGATTTCCGTTCAGAAAGGCAATGAAATAAAAATAGATGCAATGGAGCAATTGTTTGCGGCATTCTATTCAGTTAAAAAAGGAGGAGGAAAATTTAAATCACAAGTTGAGTCAACGATTTCTTTTGAAATTGTTGCAAAAAGAGAGGATATTAGATTTTATATCTGGACGCCAAAAAGCCTTCAGGACCTTTTAGAAAAGCAAATTCACGGAGCATATCCCGACGCCGAAATTATAGAAGTTCAAGAGTACAATATTTTTACGGAAGATGGAAATGTTGCCTATAAATCGCTGCAATTGAAAAGCGATAATTTCTACCCATTAAAAACTTATCGCGAATTGCCTACTGACCCTATGGCTACCCTAACTTCCGGACTGGCCAAGATGGGCGAAGGCGAAGCGGCGGCCATACAAATCTTAATTTCTCCCGCCGAATCCGGCTGGCAAAAAGTAGGGGCTTCCTATATTTCCGAAACCAAAAAGCAAGAAGCAGACCCCGAAAAAGCAAAATTCACTGTTCCTGCCAAGAAGTTAGAGGCAGTCGAGAATAAAATAGGCAAACCCGGTTTTGAAACTTCTATAAGGATTGTTGTGGTATCGCCTAATCAAGCATCGGCAGATGCGCATCTAACCAATATTCAAAGTGCTTTTGCTCAATTTGCAAGCGACCTAAATAGCCTCAAAACAAGGACCATTAAAAGAAAAGGGGCGTTTATTGAAGATTTTCTTTACAGATACCAACCGATGTTTCATTTTTTAGGAAACAGAGTTTCTATACTTAATTCAGAGGAACTTGCAACCATATTTCATTTTCCCAACAAACTAGTTACCACGCCTCACATCCACTGGCTTTATTCAAAAACCGCTCCGGCTCCTGCCGAGATACCGCAAGAGGGTTTGTATCTCGGAGCAAGTACTTATCGCGGAGTAAGAAGGTCAGTTTACTTATCTGATTCGGATAGACAACGGCATATGTACATAATAGGCAAAACAGGAACTGGTAAAACAGAACTTTTAAAGGATTTAATTATGCAAGATATCAGAGCAGGAAAAGGAATCTGTTATATGGATCCGCACGGAGACGCAATTGAAGATCTTTTGCAAATGATACCAGCAGATCGCGCGGAAGACGTTATTTATTTTAACCCGACAGATACCGATCGGCCGATGGGATTAAATCTTCTTGAGGCTAAAACAGAGCATCAAAAGCACTTTGTAACAACAGCAGTTATTAATATGTTTTATAAACTTTTTGACCCATATAAAACCGGGATTGTCGGACCCCGTTTTGAACACGCAGTCAGAAACGCGATGTTAACTGCCATGTATGAGGAGGGCTCAACCTTTGTGGAAGTTATGAGGATTTTAACCGATGCAAAGTATGTCCAAGAACTTCTTCCCAAAGTGACCGACCCGATTGTCAGGCGTTATTGGACAGACCAAATTGCCCAGACAGCTGATTTCCATAAATCAGAAGTTTTAGACTATGTTGTTTCAAAATTTGGCCGATTTGTTACAAACAAGATGATAAGAAACATAATAGGTCAATCGAGCTCTTCTTTTTCATTTCGCGAAGTAATGGATACAGGCAAAATTCTTTTTATTAATCTTTCAAAAGGCGGATTGGGTGAGGAAAATTCGAGCTTTTTAGGACTTGTACTTGTTCCAAGAATTCTGATGGCGGCAATGAGCCGTGCCGACGTCCCAGAAACCCAAAGGCGCGACTTTTATTTGTATGTTGATGAGTTTCAGAATTTTGCAACACCTGACTTTGCCCAAATTCTATCAGAAGCCAGAAAATATCACCTCAACCTTTGTGTTGCCAACCAGTTTATCGGACAAGTCGAAGAAGAAGTCAAAAACGCTGTCTTTGGGAATGTCGGAACTATAATTTCTTTTCGAGTCGGAGTCACCGACGCCAATTACTTGGCACACGAATTTACGCCTACTTTTGCCGAAGATGATCTTTTAAATATCGAGCGCTACCATACTTATATAAAGACTATTGTAAATAATGAACCTGTTCCTCCATTTTCAATGGATTTATATAAAGATGTAGGAAAGGAGAGGGCGGCGATGAATCCAAAAGTAGCGGAGATTATTAAGGAGATGAGCCGCCTCAAATACGGGAGGGACGCAAGATTGGTCGAGACCGAGATTTCCAGGAGAGCGAAGCTTTGATAGATTCTTGTGGTGGTGCTATAATCTAGCTTCAGAAAAGCGCCCGTAGCTCAGTGGCAGAGCGATTATCTTATAAGCAGAGCTTGTAAACAATCATGCGCTCGTAGCTCAGCGGTTAGAGCACCGATCTTATGACAGAAAATTAGGACGCGTAGCTCAGCGGTTAGAGCACTGATCTTATAAGTCAGGGGTCCTTGGTTCAAATCCAAGCGCGTCCACTTAATTTTCTGACATGTCAGAGCGAAGCTCTGTCATAAGTCGGGGGTCCTTGGTTCAAATCCAAGCGAGCGCACAGGTTTATAAGCGAGGCTAACAAACTTGTTTATAAGTAATAGGTCCTTGGTTCGATCCCAAGCGGGCGCACAGGTTATAAGCGAAGCTTACAAACTCGGTTAATAAAAGCACAGACAGAAGTTTGACTCTACCCAGACCCACAATTTCCCTATAGTATTGCTTCCTTTCTTGAATTCCTCTATAATATACTGACACTTATGTTTAAGGAAATTAGACGGCGCTTGGAAGGTGCTAAAGTAAGAAGAGAAATTGATGAGCAACTTGAGCCCCTTCGCGCGGAAGCGAATAGACTAGCAGCATCATATAGACAAGAGCGGGCAAGACATGGCCAGCGTACTGACGCAATAGCTAGAGAGATGATGGGCGATAAAAAGAATTGCAGACTATATCTAAATCTAAGGAGACAGTGTGAGAAAGATGGTTTAAGGTCTACTCTGCAAATTTTGAATTTTAACCACACTATTGGGGATGTTCAACACATTTCCTCTTGTCCTTTTTCTAAAAAATAATTAAACAGATACACTAAATCTATATTATTTCCCTCAAAATAAGCAAATAAAAATTAGGTCTTAAGATTGCCTCCGTGAGCCTAGGGTTATACAATCGACTAACATGGAAAAAATCAAATCCCACGAGCAAAGAAAAATTCTTCGGGGTTCGATCCCAAGCGGGCGCACAAATTTTCTTAAACTGCCTTCTTAATATATGATTTCTCAAGAAACAGAAAGACGAATAGTTAAAGAGTTTGTTGTAGTTCCAGAGGAACTTTCTGAATGGAGATTAGCTGTTGGTACATTAAGAGAGAAACCTGGGCTTGAGAACAGGGCTTTGTATGTGGCGAATTTACTTCAAGAATCCGCATTAGAGCTGGGTGAGCACGAGCACGCTTTCCACTTTATCCTTGAGCAGTCTTTAGTTTGGCAGCATATAGCAATGGAGGAGAGAGACCGAGTAGCCGGAGAGATGGATGAAGAAAGAATGAGCGATGCGCTTTCGATGATGGAGGAGGATGCACAACAAGCTGAAAAGTATAGACAAACCTATGGCTTAGATGATTTGAAGGGGGATTCTTTGAGATTTTTAGGAAAGGTTGCCGAGTATAGAGGTAAACACGTCGAGGCTCTTGAGCTTTATCAAGAATCGAAAAGACTTCTTTTGGCTTTCCCGCCAGATAGTGATAGAAGAACTCGATGGATTGAGGTTCAGGGTTTTGAGGCGGCTTCTCTCATAACGAACGGGGCAGCAGAAGAAGGATTAGGTTTAGCGAGGGAAACTTGGGAGCGTTACGAAAAGACAGGTTTTGATTTGTATACTCACAAGGTTTGGCAGTCGGGTGTTGCAATAGGAGCAGTAAGAGCACTATTGGCAACCGGCAACATTCAAATTCTGGGGAGAGAGGAAGCAGAAAGATGGCTTAACGAAGTAGAGGTTCTGCTTGTAGTCCCTGAAGACCTGGAAACCTGGGGTGATAGAAACTTTGCAATAAGAAGAAGAGAAATAAAAAGATTAAGAAAAGATTTGAGGAATTTAACTTCTTAAAGCTCTTCGAGGGTTTGTTTTTTGCCCGGATCCGTGACGCTGGCGAGTTCTAAATAGCGCTCTGTAGTTGACAAGCGCTTATGGCCTACTACTTGGGAAAGCATGACCAAATCAGCCCCTGTTTTTAAATTCTCAACGATAAAAGTGGTTCTTAAGTCGTTGACCGAATAATCAGGGATTTCCGCTTTATTAAAGTATCTATCAATTGCTGCCCTAATATTTCTTACTGCAAGGGGCTTTCCGTTTTTGCTGACAAATACATAAGGAGAGTTGGTTTTCGGACGAGATTTTGAATACTCATCAAGAGTATCTTGAGCTGGTTTATTAAGAGGTATAGTCCTTTCTGGCTGTGTTGCATAGGCCTCAATTCTTATTTCTGAGTTTGAGACGTTTTTTGATTTAAGGTTTGCAACTTCTGAAATTCTCATGCCGGTTTGCAAAATAAGCTCAACTATCGCTGCAATTCGGGCGTCATCGCGTACTACATCCCTAAGTGCTCGATACTCAAGAGGGGATAGAAACTTGGGCATGGACGCCTCGATTTTTGGATGGGCAACGTCACGAGAAACATCTCGGTCTGCGTGTTTTTGATCGACTAGCCACCTAAAGAAAGTTTTAACTGCATTTAGTTTTCTGCTGACTGACTTTGGCGTGTATTTTTGCGACAATAGCGAGTCTCTAAAGGCTTCGATGTCAGTAGCAATTGCCTGAGATGGAAGTACCTTGTTTTTGTCTTTCAAAAAGTCAATCAATTGTTCTAAATCCGCCCTATAGGCAAGTACAGTTGACGGAGATCGGCCTTTTTCTTCTAAGTGACCAATGAATTTTGGAAGCAGGTTTTTAATGGTTTCTTCAGCCATAATGTATTAAAATGATATTGTCTTTAGTATATATAATAACTATATACGCTATAAAATACAAATTTCAAGCCCTAGTTTAAGGCTACAGGACAATATAATATCACAAACTGTGAAATAAAGTCAATATATTATAGGAATATTAATTATGTTAAGTCAAGGGGGTATAATGCGTAAGAATTTACTTAGCCTAGCAAAAGACAAATTGCATAAGTATTTGAGCTATCTTTTGATATTCATTTCAATCCTTCTTATGGTTTCCTTGGTTAGAAACATAGTAAAAATAAATAACGTAAATCAAAGCATAAAAGAGGAAGAAGAAAAAGTTGAGAAGATAAGAGAAGAAAATGAGGAACTTGAGGCTAAATTGGAGATTTTAAGAAGCGATGAATATCAAGAAAAGCAGTTAAGAGACAAACTCGGTTTGGCAAAAGAAGGGGAGCTGATAGTGGTTTTGCCAGAGGACGAGGTGCTTCGAAATCTCGCTCCAAAGCATGTTGAGGAAGAAGAAACCCTTCCAGATCCGAATTGGAAGAAGTGGGCACATTTATTTGGATTCTGAATGTAGAGATTGTTCTTCTAGGTTTGTTATTTAGCTTCGAATTTGTTATCATTATAGAGATTTCTATACATGCGGGGTAGTGTACGGCTGCACGGAAGGCTCATAATCTTCCAGGCCGGGTCCGACTCCCGGCCCCGCAACTCGTCGCTGTGCGACGATAATGCCTTCGTCTTGCGCTTTACGCTTTAGACTTGCGGCTTTACGTCGACAGCTCCTCTCAAAATTCCCGTGGAATTTTGTTTAGGAGGAATCCAATCCCGATTAATCGGGATTGAAAGGAGCAACGCGACGCGCCAGGGTAGCTCAGTTGGTTTCCCGCCGAAAACTAAAGTATTCAGGCGGGCCCGTCAAAATGCGAAGCTTTTGTCGGGGAGCACAGGATTTCATGACGCAATTTTTGCCAGCGTAGCTCAGTGGTAGAGCAGCGGAATCATAAACCGTCGGTCACAGGTTCGAGTCCTGTCGCTGGCACAAATTACGACATATCAGATCTCAGATCTGTTATAAGCGAAGCTTGCAAACTTTGTTTATAAACCTGAGGTCGTGGGTTCGACTCCCACCCCTGGCACCAAATTTGACAAAATCTAATAAATCTTATAGTATTCGATCATTATGTTAAGTAAAGAAGCAGTTGAAAGAGCTCTTGTTGCGGAGAATAAATTAATAGGGGTCCACAATGCGGTGCCTGATTTGGACAGTCTTGAAGCAGGAGGACTAAGAGATCATCATAGCCATGTATTGAGACTTCGTGTTCATGGGTCAGTTTCGGGTTCTATGATTGACCGATCGGGCAGAGATGGCAAAGGAACTGTTGTAGAAATCGAAGATGGAGATTTAGATATGGCTATTGGATCGGCAGAGGCTTATCTTCGCAGTGTAAGCAAGCCGCAAGGTTAACTCCACTTTTATTTTATAAACTTCTGAGATAACATTGCCTTATGGAGAATAAAAAACGTGTTTTATCAGGCATTCGTGCTAGTGGTAGACTGCATTTAGGAAACTATTTGGGTGCGGTCAAGGGAATGCTGGCTTTACAAAACGACCCTACCTATGAAACTTTCTACATGGTTGCCGATCTTCATTCTATTACAACCCCTTATGATGCAAAATCGCTAAAAAATGACGTGCGCGAGGTGGTTTTAGATTATTTATCAGCCGGTCTTGACCCTGAAAAATCAACTATTTTTGTCCAATCGCAAGTACCGGAGCATGTAGAACTTTTCTATCTTTTCTCAACTTTAGTTTCAGTTGCGCGCATGAGCCATTTGCCTACCTATAAAGAGAAGGTTAAGCAATTTCCCCAAAATGTAAACATGGCGCTTCTTAATTATCCGGTTTTAATGGCTGCTGACATTCTAGCGTATAAAGCTCACGCAGTACCGGTAGGGGATGATCAGCTTCCGCATCTGGAAGTAACTCGCGAGATTGCCAGAAAAATGAACGATAAATACGGTACCGATTTCCCGGAACCCGAGCAATTCCGTACAGAAGGCTTTTATGTACCGTCACTAACAGGAGAGGGAAAAATGAGCAAAACCGTTGAGGGTAGTTATATTAATTTAACCGACAATTTGGAAACAATTAAAAAGAGACTTGCGGGAGTACCGACAGACTCGGGAAAGGGGAAGAATGTTCCAGAAGAGGGAGGGGTTGCTAATCTTCTGAAGCTCGTTGAGTTCTTCAATGGTTCTGATAAGAAAGAAGAATATGAGAAAAGATACAAGGATCAAGGTATAAGATATAAGGAGTTAAAAGAGCAGTTAGCAGAAACTATTTATAAAGAATTGGAACCTATTCAAAAAAAACGTGCGGTTTTAGAAAAAGATCCAATATATATTAATAGGGTACTCGATGACGGAGCTACAAGAGCTAGAAATGTAGTAAAGGAAACCCTTGTGGAAGTGCGTAAAAATATGGGGTTAGATTAATTGATATGGTTAGCATTGAGAGATGAAAAAAGAGAGCGAAAGATATATTTTTCAAGACGAAATGCCTACAAGGCCGTTTAACGCACTAGCCAGACAATTTGGTCGGCAACTTCGTGATGGCAGGTGGGTTTTACCAAAGTCGATGGTGAATAAAGTGCATGAGCAGGTACTTGATGGAGAAAGACATGTTGATCAGTTAGGCGAATCTGGTTTAGAGCAACTGGGTGACTTTTTAGAACAGAAAAGAAGAACACGAAGATAACAAATATGGAAAAAATTACATTTAAAGACTTTCAAAAGCTTGATATTCGAGTTGGAACTGTCACCAAAGCAGAAGTTCCCAAGTGGAGTCATTGGGTGATGAAGTTGGAAGTAGATTTGGGCGATCCGCCAGCTGGCGAAGGTAAAAAGACAGTATTTGCAGGAATTATGAAGTTTTACAAACCAGAGGAATTGGTCGGTAAGCAGGTGGTAGTTGTTGCAAATCTAGAACCTAAAAAGATCGGTCCTGAAGGAGATTTTTCCGAGGCAATGGTACTCGCGGCGAGTGTTCCCGATAAGTCCGGCAAGACTGAAGACCCAGCTTCGCCAAAGCGAAGCGAGGCGAGTGAAAAGCCGATACTCTTGAGTGTTACCGGTCAGGTCCCGGATGGTACTAAAGTAAGATGAGTTGGTTAGGGTTACGATGCTCGTATCGTATGGCGTGTAACGTCAAACGTAACCGAAACGGGCCTCTTTGCCGTTACCCTTCTACGTAATCAAATTATTTGTATCTATTCGTATCATTAGCACGAATTCGCATATTAGCGTTACGATAAGATATAATCCAAAAAGCATATGGATCCTCTTCAAAAAATAAAAAGGAAAAAAATTGAACCCCAGGGTAAGAAAAGAAAAAGATTTGAATTCAGATTTAAAATTACAATCTGGAAAGTTTTAATCGCCTCATTTTTGATTGTATTTTTCTTACCTTTTATTTTCTCACTCACCCAATTATCGGGAATTTCCCAAAAAGTTGAAACATCGCAAATGTTAACTGATATTAAAGAAGGGAAAATTTCCGAAGTGATGGTCCAAAACGAAAAACTTCTTCTGACTTATACCGACGGGGGAGTTAAGATAGCAACAAAAGAACAAACAGAGAGTTTTACAGATTTACTAACAGCTGCCGATATTGATCCGACGAGCGTAAATTATACGGTTGTTGACCAGTTTCTTACCAAAGCCATCGGGGACATACTATCCGTACTACTCCCCATAGGATTAATGGCTGCATTTTTTTTCTTTATTATCCGTGCACAAACCAAAGGCGCACAAGATATTTTTTCCTTTGGCCGTTCCCGCGCAAAGCTCTTTGCCAAGGGTAAGCAGTCAGTTACATTCAATGATGTTGCCGGGGTTGAAGACGCTAAAAAGGAGTTAGAAGAAATTGTAGACTTTCTTAAAAACCCGGCTAAGTACAAAAAAATAGGAGCCAGAACTCCTAAAGGAGTCATTCTTTTTGGTCCTGCTGGAGTTGGAAAAACTCTATTGGCAAGAGCAGTTGCAGGTGAGGCTGGAGTTCCTTTCTTTTCCATGGCAGGGAGCGAGTTTATGGAGATGCTAGTTGGAGTAGGGGCTTCCCGCGCTCGCGACCTTTTCGTTCAAGCAAAAGCTTCTGCGCCTTCAATTATTTTTATAGATGAAATAGATGCAATTGGTCGTCAAAGGGGTAGGGGATTTGTAGGCGGACACGACGAGCGTGAGCAAACTTTAAATCAGATTTTGGTCGAGATGGACGGATTTACTCCAAATGACAATGTGGTGGTTGTAGCGGCTACCAATCGTGGGGATTTGCTTGATCCAGCACTTCTTCGTCCGGGCAGGTTTGATAGACGCGTCATGCTTGATATGCCTGATAAAGAAGGGCGTGAGGCGATATTAAAAATACATGCGAGGGGTAAGCACTTTGCGAAAAATATAAATTGGGGGAGGGTAGCGGATAGAACAGTGGGTTTTTCGGGGGCTGATTTGGAAAACATGCTAAATGAAGCCGCAATTAAAGCAGCTCGAGAGAATAAAAACTTAATCGAAATGGAAGATATTGAAGAGGCGGCAACCAAAGTTAAACTTGGTCCTGCCAAAAAACGCCTACAAAGTGAAGAGGATAAGAGGATTACTGCCTATCACGAGGCTGGCCACGGAATTGTTACCCATAATCTATCCAAGATGGATCCGGTTCATAGAATTTCAATTGTAGCCCGCGGGATGAGCTTGGGGCATACTTTAATTCCGCCTGCGGCAGACAGGACCCACGAAACAAAATCCAGGATCTTAGAGCAGATTGTTGCCATGCTCGGCGGAAGGGCAGCGGAGGAGATGGTCTTTAATGAGATGACTTCCGGTGCCTCGAATGACATTGAACAGGCAACTCGTTTGGCCCGAGCCATGGTCGTTGATTTTGGAATGAGCTCACTTGGACCGATAAATCTTGGACCCCAAATGGATTATGACGAAATAGGAAGACCTTCCTGGTATGAACCGGCAAATGTATCTCCTGCTATGCAGGAAAAGGTAGATAATGAAATTAAAAAGATAGTGGATGCGGCTTATAAAAAAGCGATCGCACTTATCAAAGAAAACAGAAAGACACTAGATAATGTGGCAAAAGAACTACTCAAAAAAGAGACCTTAGACAGGGACGATTTTGAAGGTATTGTAGGCAAAAAGAACTCGGATTCTGGTCGTAAATCGTAAATAGAAATTATAATGCCAATCTACAGATTTATACGAATGCAACGAATAAATGCGAATCAGAAAAAAAGCGTGTAGGATTGTTAACGGTTATCTCCATAAACACGACCTTCTTCAGTACTATTTCTTGTGTTAAATCCTCCACCTACTATATGTTTCCCACAATTTAAAAGGGACTGATTAGCTGCTCTTTGTAACGGGAGAACTTCAGCCATATTCTCTCCATATAATAAGATATTTGGAGCACCAACGCCTTGCTTTATTATTTTATGAAGGCTTTTATCTATGAATTTTTCCATGACTTATAGTATACAGTAATTAGTACCTTTAGGTCAATTAGAAATAAGCAGAGCTTGTCTCTGCGAGATTAGGTCAATTAAATCAATTACGGTAAAATAACCCCATGAGTAAGCTAATTCTCATAGATGGTAATGCTATATTACATCGGGCTTATCATGCACTTCCTCCTTTAACAACAAAACGCGGTGAGCCGATAAACGCGGTTTACGGATTTATCTCAATGCTTCTTAGGATAATCCAGGATTTAAAGCCTACCCATATTGCTGTTGCTTTTGACCGAAAAGAACCGACATTCAGACACGAGGAGTTCAAGGAATACCAAGCTCAAAGGCCGGAAATAGACAAGGAGTTATCTGGTCAATTTGAGAAAGCCCGAGATGTAATTTCAGCCTTTGGAATATCTATCTATGATAAAGCTGGATTTGAGGCAGATGATGTAATAGGAACACTCGCCGCTCAAGCGACTCGTGCTCCAAAATCCAAAATCCAAAATCCAAAATCCAAAATTGAAGAAGTTGTGATTGTTACCGGAGACAGGGACATCCTTCAGCTTGTTACAGACAAAGTTAAAGTTTATATGCCGATAAGAGGTTTAAAAGATACTCAATTGATGGGGAAGGATGAGGTTGTTGAAAAGATGGGAGTTCCTCCGAATCAGATAGACGACTATAAAGCTTTAGTTGGAGACCCATCTGATAACTATCCTGGTGTTCCCGGAATCGGTCCCAAAACAGCTATAAAGCTTTTAGATAAATATGGCAACTTGGATAATATCTATAAACACTTAAGCGACCTACCCATCCAAACGCGAGCAAAATTGGAGAAAGGTAGGGAAGATGCAACTATTTCTAAAAGATTAGCCACAATCATTAAAGATGTTCCGATCGAATTTGATATAACAAAGATGGCAAACTGGGATGTTGACAGCCAAAAAGTGCTTGATTTATTTTCAAATTATGGATTCAAAACTCTAACTGAAAGAGTTAAGAAAGTTGGGAAAGAGTTAGATGAGGAAAAACAGATGAGGTTAGTATAAGTGTAAGAAATGTATTCTACAAATATGAAAGTAGCCCTGGTTCATGATTATATTAAAGAATTTGGCGGAGCCGAGAGAGCATTGAAATCGCTTTCTGAAATATATCCTAATTCACCGATTTATACTGCATTCAGAGTAAAAGGTTCCACAGCCGATAAAGAGTTTAAAGGCAAGGAAATTCACGAAAGTTTTTTGGCTCCTCTTCTTAAGATTGACAGTTTCTACAGCCCCCTGCGTTTTTTGACTCCCGTAATCTGGAAGAGTATGGATTTGTCTTCATATGATTTGGTTATAACATCTTCAAGTTGGTATATCACTCGCGGTTTTAAAGTGGGACCAAAAACGAAGGTAATTTGCTATTGCCACACGCCTCCACGCTGGCTATATGGATATGAAACTTCTGTTGGATTTACAAAGTATTGGCCGGTAAAAGTGTACGGAGCAATTGTCAGCCATTTTATGAGAATGTATGATTTTAACTCTGCGCAGACGGTTGACCATTGGATAGCAAATTCCAAGAATGTTGCCGCTCGTATAAAGAAGTTTTACAGAAAAGATTCGACTGTCATTTATCCTCCGGTTTACGTAGAAAAGATAATAAAAGCAACAAAAAACTTGAAGAAAACCGAAGGTCCTGAGCTCCTCGAGTCTGAGCGACCTCGGAGTCGAAGACCTATCGAAGGAGAAGATTACTTTTTGATGGTATCAAGATTGGTTGGGGCGAAAGGTTTAGAGGAAGCTGCAAAAGCATTTAAGAAGTCAAAATATAAGCTAAAGGTTGCGGGAGAAGCCCATGGATTTTCGGATGTTGCGGGTAAACTCAAAAAGCTATCTGGAGGAAATGTAGAGTTATTGGGTAGGGTAACTGATGAGGAGCTTTACGAGCTTTATGCAAAGGCAAAAGGATTTATTGCATTGGCCCGCGAGGAGGATTTTGGTATAACTCCAGTTGAGGCTATGGCAGCAGGAACTCCGGTGATTGCATTTAACGGTGGCGGATTTCGAGAGTCGATTATTGATGGGGAAACAGGTATTTTGATAGACGATACAGATGAAGTTACGATTGGAGAAGCAGTTAAGAAATTAGAAAGAAAGAAGTGGGATAAAGGAAAGTTGCAAAATCAGGCTAGAAAGTTTAGCAGAGAGAGGTTTGAAGAAGAAATAAAATTCTTCATAAGAAAGCATATAAAATAAGCAAAGCTTGTTTTTCACATACGTTCAAAATAACCTATGCTGATAACGACTCATGCAATAGCGAGTGCGGGAATAGCTAGCGTAATCCCGTATCCCGCGATATCAATCCCCCTTGCTTTTGCAGGTCATTTTGTTCTGGATAAGATACCACATTGGCCTGATAAGTCGACAAGGGAAAAGCTCTCAAAATATATTTATACAATTGTAGTAGTTGATTTAATTGTTGCCTTAATAGTGACAGCTTGGCTGGTCAAAGCTACCTCAAATCAAGCAATCGCTTGGGCTGCTTTTATTGGTTCAATTATGGATATAGATGCGGTTTTCTATCATAAAAAGTTTATTGATATATTCAAAACTCCTTTGCCAAAACCCCTTTCGCGATTGCACGGAGGGGTACAAAATGAAACAGGTAGTATTTGGGGAGTCGTAACTCAATTGGCAATTATTTTTGTAGCACTGTATTTAATCCTAAATTATGCCTGAACTTCCTGAAGTAGAAACTATAAGAATCCAGTTAGAAAAATATCTTGTGGAGCACAAAGTAAAGAGTGTTGAGGCCCGTTACAAGAATTTTGAAGGAAATGGGAGAGATTTAGAGGGTGGGAAGGTTAAAGGAATACGACGATTTGGAAAGGTCTTGGTAATCGATCTTTCGAATGGTTATTCCGCAGTAATTCACATAAAACTTACCGGTCAGTTGATTTATCGAGGTCCGAACTTGCTTAAAGCTGAAAGCTTATCGCCTAAAGTGTCTGGAGGTTTAGGAGGAAAACATACTCATGTAATTTTTCATCTGGATAAAAATGGCATTTTGTATTACAACGATGTTAGGAAATTCGGTTGGATAAAAATTGTAAAAACAAAAGATGTTGAAAAAGTTGGTTTTATTGAGAAGCTAGGCCCCGAACCCTTTAAAGGACTGTCCTTTAAAGTATTTAAGGATATGATTTCAAAATCTTCCCGAGCGATAAAAGTGCTTCTTATGGATCAAACCAAAATTGGCGGAGTAGGGAATATTTATGCAAACGACGCTTTATGGTTAGCAAAAATAGACCCAAGACGCCCCGCTAACAGTTTAAGTCTAAGTGAGCAGTCTAGATCATACGATTCAATTCTTGAGGTTTTGAAGGAAGGCTTGAAACGCGGAGGAGCGAGCGAGCTTGCATTTGTCACTCCCGATGGCAGTGAAGGAGAATACCAGAAACATTTTCTTGCGTATGGACGAAAAGATGAACCGTGTGAGCGCTGTCGCAAGGCTAAATTTAAGAAAATAAACCTCGGGGGTCGCGGGACATACTATTGTCCATATTGTCAGAAGTAAATGGTTATTAAAAAAATTCAAATTTCCAATTTCAGAAATTTAAAGAACAAGGCTTTTGCTTTTTCTCCAAAAACTACAGTTATTGTTGGGCCGAATGCATCTGGAAAAACAAACATTCTAGAAGCTTTATTTTTACTGGCAACGGGAAAAAGTTTTAAGGCGAAGGTTGAAGAAGAAATGATTAGTTATCCCAAAGAGATTGCCAGAGTTAAGGGTGACTTTCAAAACCCAAACACTAAGTTAGAGGTTGTTCTTACGCGTGGCGAGATTACAATAGGGGAAGACCCAGAAAAGACAGAAAGAGCTCCGAAGAAACGTCTTTTAATCAATGGCCTAGGTAAAAGACTTATTGATTTTGCCGGAAACTTCAAGGTAGTTTTATTTGGTCCGCAAGATTTGGAGCTAGTAATTGAATCCCCGAGCAGGAGGCGTAACTTTCTTGACACTGTTTTATCCCAAGTAGATCGCGAATATAGACGCGCAAGTCTGTCTTACGAGAAAGGACTAAGACAAAGAAATAGATTGTTGTGGCAAATCCGAGAGGATCCTTCGACTCACTCTGTTCGGGGAGGACGCATGCGGCTTCTTTTTTGGGATAAACTTTTAATTAAAAATGGAGATTATCTTGGACAAAGGCGCGGGGAGTTTATAAATTTCGTAAATTCCAGCGGTACATTACCTGCCCGCAATCGCTACGCTCAAAGCGTTGCAGGCGGGAATGACCAAGATTTCAGCCTGGATTATGACAAAAGCGCAATTTCAGAAGCCAGACTCGAACAATACGCTGAAGAAGAAATAGCTGCGGCCACAACCCTTGTCGGTCCGCACAGAGACGATTTTAGTTTTAGACTAATAAAGGGTAAAAGATCAAGAGATTTGGCGAGATTTGGAAGCCGTGGGGAACCCCGTAAAAGCCGAGACCTTAGTAGGTTCGGCTCACGGGGTGAACAGCGAATGGGGGTTTTGTGGTTAAAACTTGCCGAGCTGGCTTATATTGAAGAAAAGTCTGGCGAGAAACCAACCCTTCTTTTAGACGACATATTTTCCGAACTCGACCACGAGCATCGGGAAGTAGTAATGAAATCTGTTGGTGGCCAACAAACCATAATAACAACCGCCGACCCACATTTCGTCGAAAATTTAAATAGAGTGGAAAAAATTAAGGTTGGAGTGTAAAATATGGGTATGCCTGGAAATATTGATAAAGAAGCAAGAAGAGACGCTTCAATTCACAATGGTTCTTATTTGACCGGTAATGCACCTAGACCTATTGAAGGGTCAAGTCTTACGGCGAAAAGAGCTGCTCCCGACGTTTCCGAGACTGGCATGCCAAAAATAATGGAGTCCTTAAGAAGATTCGGGATTGATCCTACAAAACCTCTAGAAAAAACCGAAGGCGGAGAACAAAAATAGTCAAAATAAAATTTCCTAATCTTCTTTATCACTATCTTCTGCGAGCTTGCTCAGCTGATAAGTAACAAATACAGCAAGAGCTGTGATAAAGACTGCGTAAATAAGAAGAGAGATTAAGCCCGATGACTCTCCAAAAAGAGGCTTAATATACTCGCTAACTACCTCTTTAATAAGTTCATTCCATGCAAGCGCTGAAACCAGTCCGAACCCTGAAGTCACAAGTTTTAGAGTTCTATCTGCAAATTGTTTTCTGAAGGTAGATGTCTCTTTTTTCAGTTTTTCCTGAAGTTTTTTGCTTTTTACAATTTCACCTTTAAGTTCTTTTTCATTTTTTGAGATATCTTTTTCACTCGCCATGGTTAGTGTAGTATAAAAGAGTCAATAATCAATTTACAATTCTGAATGAAGATTTTTAACGAATCTGAACTTAAAAAGCTTTGTAAACCGGCCCAGAAGATTTCCGGTGAGGATAATGGCCAAATTACAATTATTGGTGGGTCAAAACTTTTCCACGGGGCGCCGCTTTTGTCTTTGAAGGTAGCCTCAAGAATTGTTGACATGGTTTTCTTTGCAACGCCTGAGCCTAGCGTAGGCAAGGTGGCTGAACAATTTAAATCCAAGCTTTTTTCCTTTATCTGGGTTCCGTGGGATGAAGTCGATTCCTACATACAAAAATCGGACTCGGTTTTGATAGGACCAGGGTTTATGAGATACAAAAGTGAAGTTAAGAATTCAAAATTAAAAATTAAAAATTATGTCGATGAAGAAGGCGAAAAGACAAAAGAAATTACAAAGCACTTTTTAATAAAATATCCAAACAAAAAATGGGTTATCGATGCGGGAAGTTTGCAAGTCATCGACCCTGAGCTTTTGCCGAAGGGTTGTGTTGTAACTCCAAATAATAAGGAATTTGAAATGCTTTTTAAAGTCAAAAGTCAAAGGTCAATTGTCAAAAGTATGGCTGAAAAGTATAACTGCATAATAAACTCCAAAGGTCCTCAAAATATAGTTTGTTCGCCGACAGAATGTGTTGAAATTAAAGGAGGAAATGCAGGTTTAACCAAGGGAGGAGTCGGAGATGTTTTAGCGGGGTTAAGTGTTGCACTTTTGGCTAAAAACGAACCCTTTTTAGCAGCAGCTTCAGCCTCTTTTATTGCAAAAGCGGCAGCCGATGAGCTTTACAAGAAAGTTGGCACAAATTACAACGCAGACGATTTAGCCAGCCAGATTCCCGAAACTCTTCACAAACTTCAAAGTTAGCCTCATTTTTTCTGCAAATGTTGCGGAAAAAGTGGTATAATAGGAGCAATGTACACTCCTAAATTCACAATCTCCAACAAGATTTTGAGGAATATTGGAGTGATTGAAGCTGCCAAAGAGGTAATCGAAAATGCTCCCTTAGTTCCTTATTATGAGAAGCAATTTCAGTCTGAAGCAATCGCCAGGACAGTTCATCATGGAACTCATATTGAAGGAAATGACTTAAGTTTAGATCAAACAAAAAGAGTTTTAGAGGGGGAGGAAATAGTAGGCCGCGACCGAGATATACAAGAGGTGATAAATTATCGCGATGTGATGAAACTTTTGGATGAGTTAAAGGACAAAAGAGGAGGATATTTTTTATCTGATTTAGAAGACCTACACCGTGAGACCGTCAAAAAGTTGGTCTCTGACGAAAGAGCAGGCTCATTTAGGAAAACCCAGGTAGTTATTAAGGAAGAGGGAACAGGTCGCGTAATCTTTCAGCCGCCTCCATCCATTGAAGTACCTTATCTTTTAAAAGACTTTTTTGTTTGGTTAAATGCCGAGAGTTCTGCCGAAATTCACTCTATTATTCGTGCTGGAATTGTCCACTACGTTTTGGTTTCAATTCACCCTTTCGTTGAAGGTAATGGCAGAACAATTCGCGCTTTTGCGACCTTAGTTTTGATTCGCGAAGGGTATGACATAAAGCGCTTTTTCGCGCTAGAAGAGCACTTTGACAACGACCCGGGAGCATACTACGAAGCATTTTCCGAAGTCGATAAACAGTCAAAAAATATCGCCGAGCGCAACTTGACGGTTTGGCTTGAATACTTTACGGAAGTGGTCGCCATTGAGCTTACAAAAATTAAAGACAGAGTAAGAAATTTATCAATTGATTCAAAATTGAAGCTTAAAATTGGAGAGCAAATTGCGCTCAGCGAGCGCCAAATGAAGCTTGTAGAATACCTGTCTGAAAATGAATTTGTCGTGATGCAGGATTTGACAAGGGTTTTAAGAATGGTGTCCGAAGATACGATTTTAAGGGACCTGAAAGGATTAATGGAAAAAGGTATAATCAAAAAAGAAGGCTCAACAAAAGCATCAAGATACGTGATAGCAAATCGTTGATTTGCAAATTACAAATTCCAAAATCCAAATTTCAAAAATTTTGACATTTGATATTTGAGCTTTGGATTTAACAGATATGTCGCCTAACGACCCGCAATTTTTATATATGATTTTAGTTCTTCCCAGTCTATTTGGACTTACTTTGGTGGGAGATGGACTAAACAAGGTGATGCATGAGGAGTCGGGTGGAATTATAAGCATCATCTTTGGCTTAATATTTATAGCAGTAGTTGTATTTGCTTTCTTTTTCTTCTCAAGTTACCTGCGCCAAGGTTGATTGCGTATGAAATTCAAAGAACTTGCGGTTTATTTAGATAGGCTAGAAAAGACCTCGTCTCGAATTGAAATAACCAAGATTTTATCTGAGCTTTTTAAAAAATCTGACAAAGGCGAAATTGATAAGACAGTCTATTTACTTTTGGGAAGACTTGCCCCAAGTTACGAGAAAATAGTTTTTAATTTGGCTGAGAGGATGATGCTTCGAGTAATCGCCGAAGCTTACAAAAAGGATCTTGAAAGTGTCAAAAAACTCTACAAAAAAAAGGGTGACTTAGGAATAGTTTCCGGGGAGTTAGCATCCGCAAGAGGGAAATCCTTAAGCGTTTTCGAAGTTTATAAAAGGTTATACGAAATAGCCAAGGAGGAAGGAAAAGGGAGTCAAGAAAGAAAGATTGTTGAAACTGCCAAGCTTTTGGGCGATCTCGATAAGTTAAGTGCGAAATTTGTGGCTAGAATTCCTGTTGGGAATCTGCGTTTGGGATTTTCGGATAAAACAATTTTGGACGCTCTTTCCTGGATGGAAAAAGGCGACAAAAGCGCAAAAAATGATTTAGAAAGAGCTTATCATGTGCTTCCAGATGTAGGATTCTTAGCAAAAAATGTCAAAACATATGGTTTGGAGGGGGCAGTTAAAAAAACCAAGCCCAAGGTAGGAGTACCGGTTCTACCCATGCTTGCACAAAGACTTAAAAGCCCCTCTGAAATGATTGCCAAGATGGAAAGGGTTGCTGTTGAACCCAAATTCGATGGGCTCAGAATTTCACTTCACTATAAATCGGGTAAAAGTGGTTTCGTAAAAGCCTTTACAAGAAATATGATTGAAACTTCTTGGATGTTTCCAGAACTCAAAGATATAAAAAAATTCGTTAAAGCAAAAGAGGTGATTCTAGATTCCGAGGCGGTTGGGGTGGACGAAAAAAGAATGGTACTAGCTACTTTTCAGGTTACCATGAGCAGGCGCAGGAAGCACGAAATAGAAGCTACTGCTGCCAAAATTCCAATAAAATTTCAAGTTTTTGACTTATTGTTCAAAGACGGCAAAAGCTATATGGATAAAACATATATAGAAAGAAGAAAGGTTTTAGAAAAAACTGTAAGAAGCCTACCTGCTCAGACAGGCGGAAACATTTTACAAGTAGTTGATTATCAAATAACTTCCGACCCAAAAGTAATTGAAGCCCAAATGTCGCGGGAAGTAAAAGAAGGGATGGAGGGGATTATCATCAAGCGAGCGAATAGCCGGTATGTTCCAGGAAGAACAGGTTGGCGTTGGGTGAAGATGAAAGAAGCGGAAAGTGCAAAGTCCAAGCTTGCAGATACGCTTGACTGTATAGTTTTGGGTTACACATCAGGCCGTGGAAAAAGAGTGGGGTTTGGAATTGGGCAGTTTTTAGTCGGTGTGATTGATCCGCCAGCTGACGGAAAGATTAGATCGTTAACCAAAGTCGGGACAGGTTTAACCGATGTGTTATTTAAGGAATTAAAAAAAAGGTTAAGCGAGTTAGAGGTTAAGGAAAAGCCAAGGGAATATGAGGTTCATAACGATCTGGAGCCTGATTTTTGGGTTAGACCCTCTTTGGTTGTTGAAATAGCTGCCGATGAAATAACCAAAAGCCCAAAGCACACAAGTGGTTACGCTCTACGCTTCCCGCGGCTGGTCAAATTCCGCGACGATAAGTTACTAGATCAAGCAACGACTATTAACGAGGTTAAGAAGATTTATAAGCTTCAAAGTAAAAAGTAAACTCCTTGAAGTTAAAATTCTATGGTAGTAAAATACTAACAAATGGAAAATAAAAGAGGGCTAGGCATCACATTGACAGATATTCTCCATTCAACCGATAGGTCTCTTGATAGACAGAGCAAGGGTAAAATAACAAGAAGCGACCCTTTGTCCGGACCAGCTACGCCATTGGAGAGCTTTGGCTATACTGTACTTTTTAGATTAAGTGACAGGAGATTTTCTATTCAAGATCTGGTTGACCAGACTGGTTTCACAAGAGAAGATCTAATTGATATTCGTTTTGGGACATTACCCCAAGACCAAGTTTTACCTAAGATTGGCAAACTTGAAGAGGTTCTAGGTTACAATCAGGGTGAACTGCTTGATGAATTCAACGAAATTGTCGGCCACTGAATGACCTCTTCCATACTCTCCGAAGTTAAAAAGCTATTTGAAATACAGAAAGGTTGACCCCGAAGTAGAATTTTGATCGTTCTAACAAATGTATATTTATTAAAATTTCACTACGGGGTTGAAAATATGTACATGATGTACTAATATCAATTTATGAATACGACGGTTACTGTTTCTAAACTTAGAGAAAACCTTTCCAAGTATCTTGATCTAGTAAACGAAAAAGGAAAAGAGGTTGAAATTATTGATGGAAGAAAGGGAAAAGTCATGGCGACTTTATTTAAAAAGAAAGAAGATGATTTTGATTGGGATGAATATATGAAGTTTGTTGAGAGCTTGGGAGGCAGTGGGCTTTTTGTTTCTGATGAAAAAGACAGGAGAAGATTAAGGAAAGCTACAAATAGGCGGCTGGCTGAAGCTAGAAAGCGTTGATGAAGATAGTTTTAGACACCTCAGTTTTTGTTGATTACACACGAGCAAAGCTTGGTCCCTTACCTTTCCTGATAAATCTCGCAAAACAAAAAAGAGCTATTTTATATGTCCCTTCGGTAGTAATTTTGGAGCTTTGGGCGGGTGCGAGTATGGTAGCTCAGGCCGAACAAAGGAGTGCGAAAAAACTTATGGGAGGCATGAAGATAGTTGAGCTTACTAGGCAACTGGCTGAAAAAGCAGGGGAGCTGTCCAGACAGAGCCGAGTCGAGGATTTTATCGATGCATCAGTTGCAGCAACCGCTTTATACCTTGACGCCGAACTTGCAACTGCAAACAAAAAGCACTTCGAAAAAGTCCGCGGCCTCAAACTCTTCAAGAATTAATAGTAAGGATATCTTTGTGTTAGCATTAATTGATGCCCGACCAATTACAAGGTTTAACTTCGTCGGAGGCCAAAAGACGTTTAGAAAAATATGGTCGAAATGTTCTACCTGAAAAGCCACCTCCTTCATCTATCACAATTTACTTGGCTCAGTTGAAAAACCCTCTTGTTTATATTTTACTCGCGGCAGCCATTGTAACTTTTTTTCTGGGTGATTTTTCAGATACCGCAATCATATTTTTTGTAGTTTTAGTTAATTCGATCTTGGGTTTTATTCAAGAAAAGAAAGCAAGCAACGCCCTTGAATCCCTTAAAGCACTTATTCATCCCAAGGTAGATGTGATCAGAGACGGGGAAAAGTTACGCCTTGATATCGAAGGTGTTGTACCGGGAGATGTAGTTGAGCTTGAGCAAGGAGAAAAAATTCCGGCAGACGGTGTTCTTCTTTTCGCTAATCGGTTACTTATCGAGGAAGCAATATTGACAGGTGAGTCTTTCCCTGTTGAAAAAAGTGAAGGCGACGATGTCTATATGGGCACAATAGTAGCATCCGGAGAGGCTTTTATGGAAGTAAAGGGGACAGGAGCCGATACCCAAATGGGAAAAATCGCCACGTCTATCCAAAAGCCGGAAGAGGATACCCCTTTAACTAAACAATTAAAACAATTTAGCAACCAGTTGACAATGATAGTTGGCGCACTTGTAGTTTTCGTGTTTTTAATCGGACTTTTAACCGGAAAAGAGTTGGTCGAGATGTTTAAAACGTCAGTTGCTCTAGCAGTATCTTCGATTCCGGAGGGTCTATTGATTGCGCTAACAGTTGTTCTTGCAGTAGGAATGCAGCGAATTTTGAAGAAAAAGGGGCTGGTTAGAAACTTGGTGTCTGCAGAGACTCTTGGGGGAGTTACAACGATTTGTGTCGACAAAACAGGGACGCTTACTTACGGAAAATTGAAAGTTGTCGAGGAATTTGGGGATATTGAAAAAGTGTGTTTGCAGCATTTTGCCTCGTCAGACGATCCGATTATGATAGCGGCAAAAAGCTGGTTAAAAACTCACTCCACTCATTTTGAAGAAATAGGGGCTGAGTTTGACCGCGATTGTCGGGTTATTGATTCAATCCCTTTTACTCCGCAAAACCGATTTTTCGCTAGCTTAATTGAGCACAAGGACGCAAACCGTGAGGTTTATATAAACGGCGCACCTGAACACCTATTGGATTGGTCAACTCTTCCCAAAAACGAAATTAAAAAAATAAAAGAAAAAATTAAAGACTTGACTCGCGAGGGGAAGCGCGTTATTGGTATGGCCAAAAAAGACGTGCCTGAAACCTTAAAGAAAATTTCTGAAGATGAGGTCCGCGACAATCTTACTTGGGTGGGTTTATTGGTGTTTAGAGATTCGGTGAGAGTAGGGGTTAGGGATGCCTTTCAAAAGACAAAGGATGCCGGGATTAAGACTATTTTGATTACAGGAGACTATGCAGAAACAGCATTGAGTGTAATGGGCGAGATTGATATGGATGTTTCAGAGGATAGGGTCATTGTAGGAGGTGATTTGGAAAAGATGAACGAGGCAGAGGTTTCTAAAAAACTCGTAAGTCTATATAGGAAAGGCAAAGGAGCGATTGTATTTGCAAGAACTCGCCCTGAGCAAAAGTTGAAAGTAATTAATGCCCTCAAGAAAAACGGCGAGATTGTGGCTATGATGGGCGACGGAGTTAACGACGCACCAGCTCTTCACCGTGCTGATATTGGCATAGTTGTCGGAGATGCAACAGACGTTGCCAGGGAATCGGCGGACTTGGTGCTAATGGATTCTAGTTTTGCAACCATAGTCGAAACAATTCGAGAAGGTCGGGGAATATTTGACAATATAAGAAAGATTATACTTTATCTTTTAAGCGATTCATTTGAGGAAATTGTTGCAGTTATAGGCACTTTAATCTTGAGACTGCCTTTACCCATTTCTGCGGTGCAAATACTTTGGATAAATATTATTTCTGATGGTTTTCCTCATCTTTCATTGACTGTTGACCCAAAAGCAAAAGGAATTATGCAAAGACAGCCGAGGTTGCCAAGTACTAATATTATTGCACCTTGGATGAAGATTTTGATATTTATAGTATCTATTACCGGAGGGGTAGTTGCACTGATTCTTTTTTGGTACTACTTCGAATCGTCAGGCGACATTAAGGTCGGTAGATCTATTGCATTTGCAACTCTCGGAGTAAATTCTTTGGTATATGTATTTTCCGTAAGAACACTAACTGCGCCTTTTTGGGAGGAAAACCCATTTAAGAATAAATGGCTAAATGCAGCATCGATTGCGGGATTGTGTTTCCAGATATTACCTTTTACAACGGGAGAGTTAAGGAATTTTTTCGGGCTTACAAAATTGAACCCAATGCAATGGTTGAGTGTATTTGCAGCGTCGGCAGTAATGTTTGTTATTATCGAGATTTCAAAATTTATTTTCCGGAAAAAGTTAAAGCCAGAAATACTTACATAAATGGTCGCAAGTATTATTATTTCTATAATATTTCTTTCATTTGTTTTAATTAAAAGTGCGGATTTGGTGATTGTTGCAGTAAGACGGCTAAGCCGCGAAACATCCAAGAAATCTTTTGTCATATCAGCCTTAATTTTGGCCATCGGTACATCTTTTCCTGAACTTTCAGTAGCAATTACCTCTGCTTTGGAAAAAGCATCGAATCTTACTCTAGGCGTAATTATCGGTTCAAACATTGCAAATATTGCATTAATTGGAGGCATAACCGCTTTAATCGCTGGGAAGATAAGTGTACGCGGAGATTATTTAAAAAGAGATGTAGGAATAGCCGCAGTTGCCGGTATTTTACCTCTTATATTGATAATTGACAGAGTTCTCAGTCGCGTTGACGGGCTAATTCTTCTGGCTTGTTACTTTGCCTACGCTTTAAGTTTTTTCAGACACCGCTTTCTTCAAATAAGTCAGGAACAGAGAGAGGAAGGTTTTATATACCGTTTTACAAGACGCTTTAATCATATAAGTGCAGAAAAAAAGAGGGAAATAGGTAAATTATTTGTAGGAATTGCGCTTCTTTTATTTTCTGCGGATTATATTGTGAAACTTTCCTTATCTTTAGCCCATGCGGCTAATATACCGATTTTCTTTATAGGTTTGGTGCTTTTGGCAGTAGGAACCTCCTTGCCTGAATTTGCGTTTTCGCTACGCTCGATTGAGGATCATGAACCTGCAATGTTTTTTGGAAATTTACTTGGATCAACAATTGCTAATTCTACATTAATAATAGGGATTGCCTCGATTATTCATCCAATTGAAATTGCGGAAGTTAGTCAATATATTATAGCTGTTCTTGCTTTCATTGTTATATTTATCACTTTTTGGATATTTATCCGTTCAAAGCATAGGCTAGATAGATGGGAAGCGATGATTCTTCTGTTATTGTATATTATCTTCGTAATAGTAGAATTCGGGTAAATGCAAGTTATTGCTGATCTTGAAGTCCACTCAAAATATGCTCGTGCAGTTAGTCCCCAGATGACACTTGGGAATATTGCTTTTTGGGCTGAGAAAAAGGGGATAGGGTTAGTGGGAACCGGAGACTTCACACATCCTTTATGGTTTCGAGAACTCGAAGCAAATTTAGAAGAAGCAGGAGCCGGAGTCTACCGTCTCCGTAAATCCGAAGCACGAAACTCGAAATCCGAAACATACTTTCTTCTTACAAGCGAAGTTTCGTGTATATATAGTCATAAAGGTAAAGGTCGGCGCGTGCACATAATGGTTTATTTACCAACATTTTCTAAAGTAAGAAAATTCAATGAAGAATTGACTAGGCGCGGTGCAAACTTATTGAGTGACGGAAGGCCGATAATAGGACTTACCCTTTCTCAAGTTGCCGAAATTGCACTAAACGTTGAACCAAAGGCGATAATAATTCCTGCCCATGTTTGGACTCCATGGTTCGGTTTTTATGGTCATATGAGCGGATTTGATAGTTTAGAGGCGGCTTTTGGAAAGTTGTCCGCCAATATTTGCGCTATGGAAACAGGTTTGTCTTCTGACCCTGCAATGAATTGGAGAATTGAAGAACTCTCAAACCGAAATATTGTGTCCTTTGGAGACGCACACTCACTACAAAAGTTGGGAAGAGAAGCGACGGTTTTTGAAGTTCCTAAGTTAAGTTATGAGAATATTTATCGTGCAATAACTTTGGATAATCGGAAAACTCAGAGATCCAGTTCATCAGATAATCAGAATGTCAGAATATCTGATTTATCCGACTATCCGACTATCCGACTATCCGAGTCTTCCGAGTTTTCTGGTTCTCGGATTCTATATACCATAGAATTCTATCCCGAAGAAGGGAAATATCACTATACAGGTCACAGAAAATGCAATGTGGTTTATTCGCCAAATGAGGCTAGAAAGATGGGAATGATTTGCCCTGTGTGTGGAAAAAGCTTGACAGCCGGTGTAATGAGTAGGGTGGAAACTTTGGCTTCGCACGATGTTGAGACTCAAAGTGAGTTTGATAAGTACGGCGTTAGATGGATTAGAGCCGCCGGCCCAGAGGGCCTCTGGCCCGGAGGGACAAAGAGGCCTTATGTAATGCTCGTCCCGCTGATAGAGATAATTTCAGAAGCCCTAGGAGTAGGAATTGGGAGCCAGCAAGTAGCTACAGTTTATGATCAACTTGTTAATTCATTTGAAAGCGAATTTAAAATTCTTCTCAAAACTTCAAATAAAGATTTAAAAAAGGTAGCTAACCCAAAAGTTATTGAAGGCATCGAAAAAGTAAGAAGTGGTGATATCGTGATTGAACCTGGATACGACGGAGTTTTTGGCAAGGTTAAAATTTGGAAAGAAGGAGAGAGTGATAAAGAAAAGATTACCGCCGATCAATCTACTCTTTTCTAACTATCCCAGTGAGATAGGCTTTGCCATCTCACGGGACCCCATGAGATGACCTGAATGGTCTATCTCATTAGGGGTTGACCAAGGGACTCTTTTCTGAAAAGATTAAGGATAGGGCGAGAGGTGGTGAGAAAGATGGCAGCAGTAGCAGAAAAATCAGGTACAGGTTTATCTAAAAACACGGCAGGTGCACTAGCATATGTTCTTGGACCAATTACCGGAGTAATTTTCTTGGTTTTAGAAAAAGACCCATTTGTTCGTTTCCACGCCATGCAGTCGATAGTTGTCTTTTTGGTATGTTTCATTCTTCAGTGGGTATTTGGATTGACGATCGTTCTTTTGCCTTTGGTACCTTTAATTTCTATTTTATCTTTTGTGCTTTGGCTACTTTTGATATACAAAGCTTGGCAAGGACAAGAGTGGGAAGTGCCGGTCTTAGGTAAATACGCAAGGAAAATGGTTAAGAAAGCTTAACTCAGAAACCAAAGGAACTAGGGGACTAAATGGATGCGCGAGAGCGAATGGTTGAGGAAATTAAGGAAAGATATAACCTTGATGCCCCAGAGGTCACGTCGGCGATGCTTCAAGTTCCTCGGGAAAAATTCATAGCCAAAAAATATAAAGATATTGCTTACAGCGATAGGCCAGTTTCTATTGGTTATGGACAGACAATGAGCCAGCCTTACACGGTTGCGTTCATGACACATTTGTTAGTAAGTGGAAGAGTAAGTGTAAGAGGAAGAAAAAAAAATATTAGTAAGTGGAGGGTACTAGAAGTAGGTACAGGTTCGGGATATCAGGCAGCAGTTTTATCCATTCTCGCAAAAGAAGTCTATACGATTGAGATTATCCCCCAGCTGGCGGAAAAAGCCAAAAAAACCCTTAAAAAATTAGGTTATAAAAATGTGCATGTAAGGCAAGGAAGTGGGGAATGGGGGTGGCCTGAAAAGTCTCCGTTTGATGCGATACTTATTACTGCCGGACTTGATAAAGACGTTCCTCAAGAACTTTTTGATCAGATAAGTGGTGGTGGTGTCTTGGTTGCTCCTATCGGGCGCGGGTCAGACAAAGTAATGACAAAATTTACTAAAGCAAAAGGCGACAGGCTCAAAAAGGAAAAATTCGGTATCTTTCACTTCGTGCCTTTTGTCAGAAAATCTAATTAGGCTTCGTGCTAGAATTACTTGAATGAAATTGATAGTGGGACTTGGTAATCCGGGAGAGAAGTATAAGAATAACAGACATAATGTGGGGTTTATGGTGGTTGACGAGTTTGCTCGCCTAATTGTTAATGGTAGATGGTTAATGGTTAAGAAATTTCAATCATTAATCATAAATCATGAATCATCAATCATGTTTGCTAAACCCCAGACATTTATGAATGAATCGGGCATCGCTATAAAGAAATTAGTTGTTCAATATAAAATTAAAACTCCTGATTTATGGGTAATTCATGATGATCTGGATTTGAAATTAGGAAGCTATAAAATCCAAAAAGGCAAAGGGCCAAAACTTCACAACGGAGTTAACTCCATAGAAAGAGAATTAGGAAACGGGAACTTTTGGAGGGTGAGGATTGGGATTGAAAATAGAATGCCAAATGCTAAATGGCCAATGTTAAATGGTAAAAAAATTTCAGGAGAGCAGTTCGTTTTGCGGGATTTTACAAAAGATGAACTTGAGATATTGGGAAAAACGATTAATAACGCGGTAGAAGAATTATTAAGAAGGTTCTTCACTTAAAAACACAAAATTAACTATCATTAGGCGCTATTTCCACTCCATAATATCCGATTTCCCTTCCGTCGCGACCAAGATAAGTAAAAGAAAAAGAAGGAACAAGATCCGAAGCCTGCTTTAATAAAACTTGTTTTAATCTCTCTTCTTCTTCGGGGTCATATTTCTCACCGTAATTTACACTTATAGGAGGATTATTGCCTTCGTGAAAAACGACACTCCCGCCCTCTTTAACCACTGCTTCAAATAATTGTTGACGGAGGTTTATATCTCTTAGTTCTACAGCCTTGTCTCTTAGTTTTGTAACTCCATCTTTTAAACGCTCAAACATTATAAGATATTATATTACTTACACCCGTTGTTTGCAACAAAACACGCTTTGATGTATATTTGAAAATAATATGACAATGATTTCAATTCCAATTAAAGACCCCGTAACAGTCAAACATAATGTTTTAGGCGGGACCCCTGTTATTAAAGGAACACGTATCCCTGCTTCTTTGGTTTTTGATTTACTTCAGCGGGGCTACTCCTTTGACTTAATTGCCAAAGAGTACCCATCTCTTACCAAAAGAAAGCTTTCTGATTTTTTCAAGCTCATTTCAAAGTCATTTGATGCCCCGAATAAGAAAACGGTTTAAAATTCTTCTTGACGAGATGCTTCCAAGAAGGGGAAAGTACCCTCAAGTTAATAATTTACATAATCTAAGGCATATCGTACATGACTATAATAAGGTTGGTGCTTCTGATGAGGAAATTCTAAAATTGTCTGGCGAAGAAGGAAGAATACTTATAACTAAAAACATTAAGGACTTTAAGGAAAAATGTGCTGATTATAAGGTTGACGTTATTGGAGTTACCGAAACAATGCCTCCCGAGGAGCTGGATAAGTTGTTGCTATCAAAGCTTCGCAGCTGGGCAAGATTAAGAAGGACTGGTAGATTTACAAAGATAGTTAGAGCACCAAGAAGGAGTAGATAATAAACAAAGGAAAAAATAGTGAATATTACTTCTGAGAAGCGTATCCTTTAGGATTTTACAAAAGATGAACTTGAGATATTGGAAAGAACAATTGATAATGTTACTGAAGAAATATTTTCAATATTCGGTTAATAATTGACAATGGTTGAACAAAAAATGAATCATTACGCAAGGCATAGAACAATCCTTGCAAACGAAAGAACCTTTCTTGCTTACATAAGGACGGCTCTTACCTTGTTCGTGGCTGGAGTTTCATTTATCAGGTTTTTCGGTATAGCGGCGCTTTCTGCCACAGGTTACGTGTTTGTTGTTGCGAGCATCGTTTTAATAATTGTCGGAGCTTTGAGATTTAGGAAAATGGATGCCCACATCAAAGATGTCAAGAAGTAAAGGATTTTCTAAAGTAGGCGATTTACTTCAGAGTTTCGTAAATGACGAAGACAAATATATAAGCCACGAATTTCAGAAATACGGATATGAGTTGGCTTCCGAACTTGGGGACTTAAAGAACAAATCATTGTACATCAAACTTGCAAAGGATACTCCTAGGGAATTACTCGAAACTGCCAAAAATTTTGTCAAGGATGCATACAATGTAAAAAGTAAACCGAGATTGTTCATGTGGAAGTTGAGCGAGCTTAAAAAGCAAGCGAAACTTACACACAAGAGGAGTTGAGCGAAGCGAGAACTCTTACTTCGAACGAAGTGAGAAGCAAGCTATGCTTATCACGGGCGTAAGCGAGTGACAAGCTATGCTTATGTGGAAATTTGGCCGTAAGGCCAACTAAACTTACATTTTTATGAACTTTCCTACCTTCCGCGGTAACTGGGTAGACCTTGTAATAATTGCGGTTATTATTTACTTTGCAAGCGAGGCTTTCAGAGTTGGTTTTTGGGCAATATTAGCCAACTTTGTCTCTTTTTTCGCTTCTCTTTTTATAGCCCTGTGGGGTTATCAGTATGCATCAACTTTTCTTCAAGATAATTTCGCGCTATCCCGCTCTTCCTCAAATACAGTGGGTTTTTTCCTAACCGCGGTTATTGCCGAGGGAGTAATGGGTTATTTGACTTTTCTTGCTGTTAGAAAAATGCCTTCAGGGATTTTTAAAAAATGGTGGGGTAAGGCTTTAGCCTTAATTCCGGGAGCAGGCGAAGGTCTAGTTTTAATCTCATTCATACTTACGCTTTTTTTAACACTTCCTATCTTTCCCAAGGTTAAAGCAGACATTACGCAGTCAAAGATCGGCGGTGCGATTGTGAAGCAAACTTCCGGACTTGAGGCAAAGATAGACGATATATTTGGCGGAGTAATTGAAGATTCCTTGACATACTTGACGGTAAAGCCTGGGAGCCAAGAAACAATTCCGATTACGACGAAAATATATGAGCGGGGCTTAGAAATTGATGCGCAGTCAGAAGTTGAGATGCTTGCACTTATTAACCAAGAAAGAAAAAAGAGAGGAATTCACAAGCTTGCCTTAAGGTCAGAGGTTGTACCGGTAGCCAGGGCACATGCAACCGACATGTGGGAGAGGCAATATTTTGGGCACGTTTCGCCTGATGGTAAGGACGTGGGAGATAGGTTAGAAGATGCTGGTATAAACTACCTAATTGCCGGGGAAAACCTTGCTCTTGCCCCAACCTTGTCAACCGCCCACAACGGTTTGATGAACTCTGAGGGACACCGTGCCAATATTTTAGAGCCAGAGTTTAGGAAAATCGGAATAGGCGTTATCGACAACGGTGTCTATGGGAAAATGTTCGTACAAGTTTTTACTGACTAAATTCAAAATGCAAAAGTCAAAATTAAAAATGACAAATCAAAATGCAAAATTTTTCGAGAAGGTTTATATACTAGTTAAAGAAATACCTGAGGGGAAGGTCACTACCTATGGGGAAATTGCGAGGGCTTTGGGGTCAAGGGATTCAAGAAAAGTAGGATTTGCGTTGCACGCAAATAAGGATTTGAAAACTCCTTGTCATCGAGTTGTAGATAGAAATGGCCGCCTTGCACCCAATTTTGCATTCGATGGTCCTCGTGAACAAAAAAGAAGATTGGAAGCTGAGGGCGTACGGTTTGAAGATGAGATGCATGTTGACCTTCAAGACAGTCTTTGGAAAATAGGAGTTTAATAATTTTGAAATTATTTCTTAAACGGATTTGAGTACAATAACCAATTTCTTATTGCCCGAAAATCATCTGTGGCATGATTTTGAGATTCTTTATAACTTTGTTTTGCTAGTAAATATGCATCTCTAAGTTCCCAAAATTCTTTACTAGTCTTGAGGTATTCTGCTTGATAACCCTCAACCGAAGTCATCCTTTCAACTACTCTTTGTTCAGCAATACCTTTTTCTACAATTTTAGACTGGTCTTTCAATTCATGAGCATTAGATAAAGCCATCTGTTCACCAAAATCGACGAAAGCTTGGGCTGCTGGTGAAGTGATTGAGGTTTCTTTAACTCTTGACTCAATCCTCTTTATTATAGACACTGCAGTCGATTGTTCTTCTGTTGCTTCTCCCTCTGACATATTAATAATTATAGCATTAATATATTTTAGTAATCAGGTAGTAAAGCGCTAGAAGTTTACGAGTACTTAGATGAAAAATAATAGTTCTTTTATTTTGCAATTGTGGCATAATATATTAAAGATACATGAAGAAAGAACTTATTACACACTTCACTTTTCTAATTGCTTTTTTTATTTTTATTTCTATATTTCGCGGCTGGTTTGAGCTTTCATATTTAGCATTTTGGGTGGGAGGAATAATCGGAACAATTCTACCGGATATCGATCATCTTATTTATGTTTATTTTTTAAGACCCCAGGAGGCAATTTCTCAAAAGGTAGTTTCATTAGTTTCTAAAAGAGAGTCCTTGGCGGGGATAGCACTTCTTGCCGAAACAAGATCTGAAAGAAAACACTTTGTCTTTCATACCTTTCATTTTAATGTTATTTTTCTTTTACTTTCATATCTTGTAATTACATCATCCGGAAGTAATTTAGGGCGTGGAATAGTTTTGGCATTTCTTTTGCACCTTCTTATTGATCAGGTTGTCGATTTTATAGAAACTGGTGATCTTTTAAATTGGTTCAGGCAAGTGAATATTGAACTTTCAGCAGAGCAAAAACGCTACTACTTGATAGGCAACACCGTTGTACTTCTAATTTTAGGCTTCCTATTGTAAACTACACATATTGTGGAAGAAGAAAAGCTAACCAAAAGAGAAAGGCGAATGCTGGCAAAAGAGGATAAGCAAAAGGAGCGCGAAAAAAGCGCAAGAGCCGGAAAAATTAAAAAATGGATTGCATGGTTTTTGGTAGTTTTTGCACTAATCTTTGGAGGCTATAAATTAGTTGTCTGGATTAATACTCCGCAGGATGAACAAGCGCCGGCTACAGTTGCCCTTGGTGAAAACGAATGGTCTAAAGGAAATCCTCAAGCAGACGTAACTCTTATTGAATACAGCGATTTTCAATGTCCTGCCTGTAAAACTTATTACCCTTTAATTAGAAGGCTGTCTGAAGAATTGGGAGACGAGCTAAGGATTGTATATAGGCATCTTCCTTTAGTTTCCATTCACAAAAATGCAATTGCCGCGGCTAGTGCGGCTGAGGCTGCAGGGCGTCAGGAGAAATTTTGGGAAATGCACGACAAGCTTTTTGATAATCAAGATAACTGGGCAGATGACTCAAATCCGGATGATAAATTTAAAAGCTACGCGGCAGAGCTCGAACTGGATTTGGAAAAGTTTATATCCGATTACGAAAGCAGCGAAGTTAAGAATGACGTCAATAGTGATTTGACAGCCGCTAATAGTTTAAGACTAAACTCAACTCCGTCCTTTGTTTTAAACGGAAGAAAGTTACAAAATCCCAGAGGTTATGATGATTTTAAAAAAGTATTAGAGGACGAAATTCGGGGATATTCTTTGGAGTAGTGTTGTGGTAAGGTCAATTTCCATCTCGAATGTAAACACTGCTGCGGCACTTTTTAACACTTCTGTATAATTAGTACAAGTGAACCCTCTTTTATCTTTTATTGGGCATCTGGCAATAATACAAACACTTTGTAGAATTAGAGCTCAAACTGATGGTTCATACGACAAGTGTGCTTTATTTTAAAGTAATAATTGTCGAGTACTTTCCCTATTCTTCGTAAATTTTTTCAGCAATATGCTTATTTTTTTACGTTTACTATTTTACTACTCACTATTGACGGCATTTATATTTAGACGATATAGTTAAAATCGGGAAGTATTAGTATGGCAACATTTGAAGTAACTGATGCCGATTTTGAAGAGAAGGTTGTGAACGCGCAAACACCTGTCTTAGTTGATTTTTGGGCTGAATGGTGCGGTCCTTGCAAAATGGCAGAGCCAGTTTTAGAGGAATTATCAGAAGAATACAAAGGTAAAGTAGCAGTTGCCAAAATAGACGTTGATAAAAACCAAGAAAGTACACAAAAGTATGGGATTATGTCAATTCCGACAACTGTTTTATTCAGGGGAGGTAATGAAATGGGAAGACAGATTGGATTTGCAGGAAGAGGAGCATTTGAAGATTTAATCAAGAAGGGTTTGTAAAACCCGAATTGACAAGGTTTCCCTATAAAGCGAGCTTTGTAAGCTCAGCTTTACTAGCTTTGCTTATTAAGAAGGGATTATGAAAGGTCCCAGTTAGATAGGTTTCACAATCTAACGGGACCCCGTTAAGTGCTCCAAAGGAGCTACTTAACTGGGGGAGGTGATAATTTTGGATCCAGACGACACAAAAAACCAAACAATGCCGCCAGCCGCTTCGACACCGTCTACAACGGACGATGCGTCAGAGCCAGTATCTGGGGAAAGTCCTCCGGCTATGCCTAGTGCAGGAATGCCGACAGATGCTACAAGCACTAAGACTCCGCCACAACCAGTTTCACCAAGTGAAGCTAGCTCGGATGAACCAACCGTGGCTCCCGATCCTTCGGCAACACCTACGATGAGTCAAGGTGAAGAAGATGCTTCCAGTCCGGCTTCAGATACCGCTGAGGAAGAAAGTACAGACACAGGTTCCGGAGGAACTAGCGGTGGAGTAGCCTAAATTAACCACTTGTTGATTTTGTTTGTCTAATCAAATAAGACTTAAGTGAGGTAGTTCATATGGAAGAAAAAACTCAATTTTCATCTTATCCAAAAGAGGGTGAGCCTTGGGATGTGGTAATAATTGGATCGGGTCCTGCGGGTTTAACTGCGGCGATTTATACTACAAGAGGAGCAGCGTCAACTCTTATTTTAGGAGGAGAAAAATGGGGAGGACAGCTTATGTTAACAACGACCGTTGACAATTATCCTGCGCTGCCCGGAATACAGGGTCCTGACTTAATGCGAAAGTTGAGAGATCACTCAACTCTTTTTGGAGGAGAGTTTGTTGAAAAAAATGTCGAGCGGGTTGATTTGAATAAAACTCCTTACGAACTTCATGCGGGCGGAAAAAAATATTTGGCTAAATCTATAATTATTGCAACAGGAGCAGACACTAAATGGCTAGGCGTTCCCGGTGAAAGTAAACTACTCGGTCGCGGGATTTCCTCATGTGCTCCTTGCGACGCCCCTTTTTTTAAAGGAAAGAAAGTTGCGGTTGTTGGAGGTGGTGACTCTGCCATGGAGGAAGCATCTGTCTTATCAAAATACGCAACCCAGGTATTATTAATTCACAGACGAGATGAATTCAGAGCCTCAGCCGCAATGCAGATAAAAGTTTTTAACAACCCAAAAATCGAAGTTTTTCATTGTTCAGAGGTATTAGAGGTAAAAGGAAATCAGGTTCTGGAAAAATTGAAGATGAAGACCTGGAAACAAAGCAAATATTTTGAGCAGTTGAAACATAAAATCGAACAGCATTCTTCTGGAGTCGATTCCGAAGATGGCGAATTTGTCTATTGGACGTTGCCAATTCAGGGATTATTTGTTGCAGTAGGACATTTTCCTGCAAGCGAAGTTTTCAAAGGACCTATTGAGTTGGACGAAAAAGGTTATATCGTCGTTCATGATCACACTAAAACCAATGTTTTGGGTGTATTTGTCGCCGGCGATGTGCACGATTATCATTACAAGCAGGCAGTCACCGCAGCCGGTTTCGGTTGTATGGCCGCCATGAATGCCTTGAAACATCTGGAGGAAAATTAATGTCAAATAACAAAGGACAAATATCAATTCAATTTCAAATGATTAAATGTCTAAAACAATTTAGTTTTTAGATTTTGATGCTTCGACTTTGCTCAGCATCAATCCTGAGCTTGTCGAACGGATTGACATTCATTTGTAATTTGGAATTTGGATTTTGATATTTTAAACGTTGACAGATGTCAACGATTTATGCAGAATGACACATATGGCTTCGAATAAAGGGAAAAACCTGCTTGAGAAATTAGTTCCGATTCTTCTGGTTGCATCAATTGCACTTGCATTTGTAGTCGGAGTTTTATGGCAAAAGGTAAGCCAGCTTGAAGGAGGCAATGTCAGAACTTCGGGTTCAACTTCTAATACGGATTCAGGCACTCAGCCTCAAGGACCGGTACAAGGTAAACTTTCCGAAGATCAAGTAAAAAAAATTCCTCAAATTTCTGACGCTGATCACATAAGGGGAAATCGAAACGCCGATATATATTTGATTGAATACTCTGATCTTGAATGCCCTTTTTGCAAAAGATTTCATCCGACAGCACAACAAGCTGTTGATGAGTATCAAGGGAAAGTCGCCTGGGTTTACAGACACTTTCCTTTAGATCAAATTCACACCAAAGCCGATAAAGAGGCAGAAGCAGTCGAGTGCGCAGCAGAGCTTGGGGGAGAGGATGCCTTTTGGGCTTTGACAGATAAAATTTATGAGGTTACTCCGTCTAATAACGGCCTTAATTTAGACGATCTTCCCAAATTGGCGGGAGAAGTTGGGTTGAATCAATCAGTATTCGCGTCTTGTCTTGACAGCGGGAAATATAAAGATTTAATTGAACAACAATATCAAGGAGGTCTAACTGCAGGAATTACAGGAACACCTGGAAATATAATATTAAACAGTAGGGGTGAAGCCTGGTTAATTCCTGGTGCATATCCCTACGATCAATTGAAATCTGTGATTGAAGAAGCTCTGGGAAGTTAATTCGTTACTTTGTTACTTATAACTATTAAAGATTCTCCAAGATTTTGTAAGCAACCACAGAAGCCGAGCCCCAGACATTGAAGGATTTGTTGACGCCGTACATTGGAAGCTCAACTATTAGATCTGCTTCTTTTAAAACTTTTTCGTCGATCCCTTTGGTTTCGTGTCCCACTACAATCGCTAGGGGAAATTGGGGAGCTAAACGCTTATAGGAAATTGCCCGTTCATCCTGCTCAACTGCTATTATTTGAACACCTTTCTTCTTCAGACCCTGAACAGCTTTCAGAGTTGAATTTATTTTCTCCCAGGGGACCCAGTTTTCGGTTCCAACAGCTGCTTTATGGATTCTTGATGACGGAGGAGTTTCCATATTCCCGCAAAGAAATATTTTTTCTGCGGCAATAGCGTCTGCCAATCGGAAGAGGGAACCGACGTTAAAAGTATCCAAAATTTCATCCAAAACCAAATAGATGGGATTCCTCTCGATCTTTTTTAATTCTTGAGGAGCCGGTTCAGATTTTCTTAGCTGTTTTGCATTAAGTTTTGTCACAATAGGTGTATTTTAACATTCTTAATTTAAACAAAACCATTGAATTACTCACCATATTAAGCTTAACAAATATTTTGTAATATAATTGGTGCAATGACTTCTGCTTTTTCTAACGCTAAAAAACAACTGGATAACATGACTTATCTTTTGGAAGGTGAGTATGCTGCTGAGAAGTTAAAAAGAGCAATTGCCACGCTTAAAAAACCGCAAAGACTTCTTAAAAAAAATCTTTCGATAAAAATGGACAATGGTAGGCAAAAAAGCTTTATTGCTTATCGCTCCTTACACAACGATGCGAGGGGGCCTTTTAAAGGAGGAATTCGCTTTCATCCGAGTGTTAACGAAGACGAAGTTGTAGCGCTTTCATTTTGGATGAGTGTAAAGTGCGCATTGGTTGATATACCCTTTGGCGGAGCAAAAGGAGGAGTGAAAGTAGATGCTAAAAAACTATCACTAACTGAGCTTGAGAGGTTATCGAAAAAATATGCGTTATTTATAGCGGATATTATTGGTCCGTGGCGCGACATTCCGGCACCTGATGTTAATACTAATGGAAAGGTTATTGCTTGGATGCTCGAAGCCTACGAAGATAAAGTTGGGTACCACTCACCAGCTGCGTTCACCGGAAAGCCTTTAACTCTTGGCGGTTCTTTAGGTAGAACTGAAGCAACAGGCCAAGGCGGGGTATATGTGCTTGAGTATTATGCCAAAAAGAAGAACTTAACCCCCTCAAAAACAACCGTTGCCGTGCAGGGTTTTGGCAACGTGGGCTTTTGGTTTGCAAAGAAAGCCTCTGGTGCGGGTTATAAGATTGTTTCAATTTCTGATTCGAGCGGGGGAATTTATGACCCAAAAGGCTTAGATGTAGATAATTTAGAGAAATTAAAAGAAAAATTCGGCTCACTCCAGCACGTTTCGGAAAAAAGTAAAATGCACTATATTACAAATGATGAACTGCTTAATTTAAAAGTTGATGTTTTAGTTCCGGCGGCACTGGAGAATGTTATTCATAAAGTAAACGCCAAAGATGTTCAGGCAAAAGTTATTCTTGAATTAGCAAATGGTCCGACGACATCTGAGGCAGATGAGATACTTTTGTCTAAGAAAGTTGACATTTTACCCGATGTTTTATGCAATGCAGGCGGCGTAGTCGTTTCTTATTTTGAATGGGTACAAAATCTCCACGGTAATAGTTGGACAAAAAGTAAGGTCAATGAAGAGCTTAAAAAAGTAATGTTAAAAACATTTGAAGATATCTATAAGGAGGTAAAGTTAAGAAAAATATCATACAGAAAGGGAGCTTACCTTTTGGCCCTAAGAAGGATAATTGATGCGATGATATTAAGAGGAAGAGTCTAAATGCGAATATTGTGGTTTTCCCGCTCGGCTTTGAATTTGTCGCTTTCAAAAATTAAAAAGTGCTGATTTACTCTTTCTCCGTCATCTACTTTAACACCTATTTGTTCATATTTCTGAACTAGTGTAAATCCGGCAAGATCTTCTACTTTACCTCCGCCAGCCAATACTTTTTTGAAATTTTCAGGGTTCGTTTCAGAAACTGACCGCTGGACTTGCGTTATATAAATTCGATCTATTACATTTGCATCCAAAAGAATTTGCAAGACACTGGGACCAGTTATTATTTTAACTACTCGATAGCCTTTGCTTTCCAGGTTGCTAGTCATCGCCTTCCCATCTACACCTGTACCGTCAGTAGTTCCCGCCTCAATTATTTCCAAGTTAGCTCCACTTCCTCGCAAAAACTTAGCCTCAGGTGAGGAAATCATTGAGCCCATCGTATAGATTAGAATTTTGCGCTTACTTTTTACTAAAACATCCGGAATTGTAATATTTAGACTTCTACTCGGTACAACTATGTCGGGGCTTATTTTGCCATATCCTTTCTTTAACCTCCAATTACCAAGTTGGGAAAATTTGCCACTGCTTTCGAATTGGGTGAGAAAGTTTTGAGTAGTTCTTCCTTTGGCAAAACCAGTCAAATATTTTCCCGAAGTTATCAATGCATCTGCTTGTGCAGCGAGTTCTTGAAATAGCCTCCAATCGTATGGGTTTGTTATTTGACGAGGAGGAACAAAATATCCTTTATCATTCTTCGTCGCAATGACTCCGTTTATATCGGTTACGAAGTTTATTAATAAAATAGACCTACCCAGTTTTTCTGATATTTCGGAAAGTAAAGGGGGGGCAAGATAAAACCCTTCCAGTTTTTCATTGCCGTTTTTTGGAATTATTCTGGTAACTTCCGTACTACTTTGTTTAGCATTCATACCCCTCAAATATATCTGAAGATTGTGATTTAATGAAGAGGAATAAACAACCGAGGATTAAGCAAAGCTTACGACTTCGTTGTAAGAGTCCTCGGTTTTCTCGCAAAAGCTCGAAGAGTTTGTTCACTTCCTTGCTTCATCCATCGAGTCAGACTCGACAGCTTTCGCAAGGTTTGAATAAATTCTTGGAAATAGTTTCTTGATAGTGGTAAAATACTATCAGTCTCAACTTGAGGCCGTAGTTTTTATTGTTAAAAAGTTGAGGCCCCATCGTCTAGTGGTTAGGACGTCGGGTTTTCATCCCGATAACCCGGGTTCGACTCCCGGTGGGGTCACTTCGTCACGGAATCGACAAGTGCTTTTGCCCTTCGGTTAACGCAGGGCTTCAGCTTTTTGTCGTCCGCTCCTCTCAAAATCTCTACGAGATTTTGTAGAATGGAATACAAAATTCCGTAAGGAATTTTGAGATGAAAAATGACGAAGCGTTAAAGATTTTAGTTGTAAAAATAAAATCGAATTAAGCGGAGTCCATTTTGAGGAGGCCCCGTAGCTCAATGGTAGAGCAGTGCCCTTTTAAGGCAATGGTTGAAGGTTCGAGCCCTTCCGGGGTCACCACGTCGGGATTAAGACAACTGCTTGCAATTTTGTGAGGGAGAAACAGCGAAGCTTCTTTCGACGATGCGGGGTCGTCTAATGGTAGGACATCGCCCTTTGGAGGCGAGTATCGGGGTTCAAATCCCTGCCCCGCAGCCCAACAATCATACTTAGATTTAGCTTCCATAAATTTCTTTAAGTACCTCAAAATGACATGACTTCAATGCAGATTCAAACCAGTATTGTGTATAATACTTTCATGCAAGAGCTATATAAAATAACTGGAAAAGAAGAGTATTTAACTCAATTAAGAAGGGTAATTCCATTTCTTCAAGAGATACCTGACCCGATTTACTTTCGCCTTGATAACTCTGAATTTTATCTTCCAGATAATGGCATTGCTAAAGAGAGAAGTATGCTTGAAGAACAAATAGGACATCATATAATGATATACAAAAGAGATGTATTTAACTTAGCGATTCCTGTAGATAGACACTTATGCGCGAATATTAAAGGAGCAGAATTATTACCAGAACAGTTAGAATTACTGCAAACTTTTGAAATAAGGAATACTGAGATTGGGGTAAGTTTTGTGGCTTATCAAAACCCCTTGGTATTAATTGATCCACAAACAAGTGCATTACAACAATTTTATAGAGAGAGGATTAGTATTAAGATAATTTATCATAGATTATTTGCTGTTTTCCGAATACTCTTTAACAAACGTAGTCGTTATTTCTCCGACACTTTTGTGATAGCCACAAGTATGACAGTGACCTCGTCCTTGAAGAATTCCACCTCCACACCAGGGACAACCGTATTCTCCTTCTTGGGGTGGCGTCGGTTCAAGTCCCATATCTCGATACATTAAATAAAGTTTCCCATGATATTTATTCCAGAAGTACTTTCTGCTTTGTTTCATTTCTTGAACTTCTTCTACTGTTACTGTGTCTTCTAAGTAACTCTCTAAAGTACCTGCACCTGATCCGAATTGTAAATCAGTCTTTATTTTCTGTATAATAATGTCATGAGCGGACAAGGCAAAGAGGTATTTCAACCAAGAGAAACAAGTCAAGGATTGCCAGTTGTTTCTGAAACGACAGCTAGAGCAGTTAAGTCACAATTTACAACTGGTGGAGAAGGGCGAAAGTGGGGCGAACATCTTGAAACAGTCAAAGCAAGGCTTATCCAAGAAAACCCTCATCTAGTAGAATTCATGGAGAAACAAGTTGGTAAATTTCCACAGGAGTTACATACTCCAGTGTTTGAAGTAATAGTAGGGACAATTGCGTTACTTGAACATCAAACAAATGCAAATCGAACTGCGAAATTATTTGGTGGAAATGAACAGCCTAAACCTCCAAACAAATAATCCTCTGGTGTTAATTGTAAAGAATATGAAAGGTTATTGACTTGTTTCTTAAAGTAGTTCACAACAGATTCAACCGGTGCTAGCCAGCATAAATCCTCATTTCTATTTCGAGCATTCGTGAGAACCTCAATATACTTCGAGGATGAAGCGAACGCGCAGAAACAAGCTTGTCTCGACAAAGTCGAGAATACTTCCGACTTTAGTCGGAAGTAGTTTATTTGACCGCCTGAAGACTCATAAGCTATGCTGAAGTAGAAAAGATGGCTCAAGAAATAAAAAACTCCAATTTAGAAAAATTGTTCTACCAGCCAGCACCTGACCCGGTTTCTTTAGTCGATAGCGTGTTATACGAAGTAGTGAAACTATTGGCGTCAGACCTTCTTTTTGAACCCAGAAATGAAAATGTAATTATTAGAACCAGAATCGATGGGGTTTTGTATAAACTCGGAGAGATAGGTGGAAAAATTTATGAACATGTTTCTGCAAGAATAAAAGTTTTAGCTAGACTTGACCCCACGGAAAAAAGGAGGGTTCAAGAAGGCCAATTTACGCTGGAGCACGAAGGGGCAACCATAAATCTTCGGGTAGAAATAACCCAAACAGTCTATGGAGAATTAATCGTAATTCGAATTCATGAGAGAAAGACAATTATTATGGAGCTATCCCAATTGGGTTTAAACCCTCATGCATACAAAAGTTATGAAGATATACTTGCACAAAAAAGCGGTCTAGTTTTAGTTTGCGGACCAACAGGCTGTGGAAAAACTACAACGCTTTATTCCACCTTAGGGAAGTTAAATGAGAATAAAAAATTCAATGTAATGACCATCGAGGATCCGGTTGAATTTAAACTGGATGGAATTAATCAAATGCAAACCCAAAATGACTCGGGTTTTACCTTTGCAGTTGGGCTTAAAACAATACTCCGGCTTTCACCTGATATTGTTTTTGTTGGGGAAATAAGAGATGCAGAAACAGCCGAAATTGCCGTAGAATCTGGCTTAACCGGACAATTAGTATTGTCAACTTTACACGCTGAAGACTCAATCCGCGCGCTATTCAGGCTTCTTGATTTAGGAATAGAACCGTATCTTTTAAACTCGTCTTTAATGGGAATTGTTGCCCAAAGGTTAGTTAGAAAGATTTGCGCGGATTGTAAAGTATCGTATGAACCACAAGCGGACGAGATTGAACTTTTCAGAAAAGTTATGGGTAGAGTTCCCAATCAGCTTCAAAAAGGTAAGGGATGTGAGAAATGTGAGCACTTAGCTTATAAAGGACGAACCGGCATGTTTGAAGTTTTTGCTATGAATGCCAAAGTACGCGAGCTAATTAGAAGAAAAGCAAATGAAGATGAATTAAGACAGGCATTAGTAAAAGATGGATTTGTTACCTTGCTTCGTGACGGACTGGATAAAGCAGAAGCAGGAATAACCACGGTTGAGGAGGTTTTGAGAAACAGCTTAAGAATTGTCTAATTTAGACTTGCAAGTAGTCGATTTGGTAAAATCTGATTTTTGGGAATAGGCAGGAAGTTGAGCATATCAAGACCGACTTTACCTGCGTAAAGTTTTCGGATATCTCCACCTTTATCTAGATAGTTTTTCACCTCAAGCATTCCCTCATAATAGATTGCTTCCCGGGCAAAAACTCCTGGCCATTCGGTATTTGTAAGACCTCTTTTCAGTCTGAAAGTCTTTTGAAATGCAAGATCAGAAGTCATACCTTGGCCGGTAAGATATTTATAAGTTTCGGAAAATGTGTGAGTTTTTGCAAAATAAGCTGCTAAAAAACTTAAGGCGTGGTTTTTCCTTTCTACCTCGCCATTTTTGCTAAAGTAGTCGCCGAGATAACAGGCCAATCCTTCTTCGGTTTTGATGTAGAAAGGGAATATGTTTCTGTACATTTTATTTTCCTGCTTTTGGGCATTTTGGGCTCTGACAACGTGTCCGTCAATTTCGTGGGCGAGCGAATATTCTAAGTTTGCAGCTACCCGAGTTAAATTTCTACCCAATTTAATCAATTTGCTTTTAGGCAATATTTGAAAGGAAAAGTCATATCTTTTGCCTAAAATTATTTTCCAGTTTTTAATCTGGTAATTTTCAAGGTAGTCGGTAACTGCTTTTGTAATGTCAAAGCTTTTTCTTGGTTTATTCGATCTACTATTTACTTTAAATGAAGCGTCTTTTTTTGCAGATTCTAGCGTTTTTTCGTCAAATTTTAATTGATAAAGAAGAGTAGAAATGGAAGTTACTGAAGATGTACCGATAGCCATAAGGAGACGGAGTTTTAGCTCCGTTTCTTTTAATTTTCTTTTATAAATATAACTTTCAAAATCGCGCGCTTGAGGTATTGGCATTTTTTCAATTTCTTCCTCTAAATGTTTAAGCTTGGTTTGGGCAATGACAGGATAGCGAATCTGGGGGTTATATTTATTATCTTTAAAAAATATTCTTCTCTCTTGTTGAAAATTGAGTGGGGTTAGATAGCGGTGAGTTTTTAAATATATCCGAATTTTTTTAAGTTTCTTTTTGTCTTTACGGACAGGATCCATTGGCAGGGTGATTAGATAATAACACCCATAATATATCTGACAAGTAGTAATTGAGAAATTCAGACTATAAAATAAGAAAATTGTGGTCATTTTCATTAAATTATGAGTAAACCCGATTTTGAAAGTACTTTAGGAGAAGGAGGACTCGAAAAAAGACCTCCAACCAGAGAAGAAATACAGCAGGCTATTTTTTCTCATATGGTAGTTGATCAAACTGTGTTAGTAAGACAGGGAGAAGAAATTTCCTATCTGGTTAATGATGACGAAATAGAAGAAAAAAGCCAGGTTTATTATGCAAATACAGGCGGTGTAGTTGGTTATTTTAAGATAGGTTGGAGAGATATAAAACCGGATAGGACGTAAAGACTACATTTATATTTAGCATCTAAAGAATCACTTCTTCGGTGGGCTGTATTTCAGATGTATTTTAGGGACTAGGATTTTTTCTCAAAGCAAGAGCTTTGTGGATGAATAAGAGCGAATCCTTACGAATAATAGGAAGCTTCTCAAATGGGAAAAATTCTGCCTCGGATACTTCTTTTGAGGGTGTAAATTCTCCTCCCATAAAAGTTCCTACATAAGTGATTTCAAGTCTGGCTGTTTGTCTGTCTGTTCGAATTTTAAACCTTTCATCAGCACTTACAATTAAACCTGACTCTTCTTTAATTTCTCGTTCTAATCCTTCCTTAGGGTGTTCTTTTGCTTTTATATATCCTCCGGGAAGACCCCAGGGATTTTTGCGATAGGAATGTTTGAATAAAAGTACCTCACTTTGATCGTTGAAAATTATCCCAGCTACTCCAACTAAAAATTCATCCTGAAGGATGCGCATTATCCTAAGTTGAACTTTTTTGGAAAGACCTAAGGATTTCCAGAGGGAAGCTAGTGGATCGCTCATATGGCGTCCTCGTCGGAATCTTGCTTACCGAGTTCGGTTTTAAGTTTTGTATTTTCGAGCTCCAACTTATGAACTTGTTTAGTTAGCTCGGTGGCTTCTTTTTTAGCCTCCTTTAAGGCGTCCTCCTTTTCACTTATGGTGAAAGATGAGGAAAGTGACTTCAGAAAATATATAAGCCCGGCAATTATTAGACCAATTGCCAAAGAAGCTAAGATAACCAGGTAAAGTGGAACGCCTGGAAATATATATTGGCCAAATTTAATTGAGACCAAAGCAGTATTGCCTGCTGCGAAGTAGGCAAACAGTAGCCCGAAAACAGAAATAAGTATGACAATTAGCATTCTTAAAACTTATTGTAACACTTTCTAAGTTTAAAGAAAGATTTGCTGACTCAACTGGAATTTAAGAACTGATAAAGATATAATTCCTCTTAAGAATTAGGCCTATGGTTGAATCTACGGTTGGAATTGATTTGAGTGTCCCAGCAAGGGTTAAACGCGAGTTTGAAGAAAAGAGAAATTTTTATCTTGGTATAGGAGAAGCACCAGATAAAGCCAACGCCGATGCTATAAATCAAGCCCTGAATCCTTTAGGATTAGACCGTGTTGGAGTAAAGTCAAGCGAACTTACGCGCGATGTGAGTAGAAAAATAGCTCAAGCATTGATCGATGCATCTCCCTTGCATATGCAGCAAATTGTTGAACTATTTACAAGAGGTGGTGATCTTGTCGCGAGGTATAATTTATCAGATCCCAGGACACAAAGGATAGTTGCTGCGGCAAAGCACTTGCTCAATGGAAAATGAACTCTTAACTTGCTTGACAATCATTTTTACCCCGACTTGACATCTATTAATCCTATAGGTAAAATAATCAACATGACAAGGAAAGAAACGTACATCACCCAAGATAAGGTAGGTCAAGAGCAAAATATTGGTGCATTTGAAAGGCGCGAGCCATCAGGAGATAATGTAGTCGTAGATACTCGAAGAAAACACGGATTATCCAGAGAGGTTTCTCTTGAGGATATTGAGCCTGTTGCAACTAAATTACTTCGTGATCCCCGAACCGCGTTGGACGCAGCTCAACTTGTGCTTAATAGGAGGGTCGACGGAAGAGAAACGATGATTGCCGAACTCATCTTTACGCCGGGATTTTCTGCAGAAGAAAGATTTGGCCTTCTTCTTATGGAAAGAAGCACAGAAGATCAAATGAGAAAAAAGGGAATAACGGATTTTGGGACTGCCAAACGCTTGGGAGAAAAATAACTTCGTTTAGACTCAATTATCGGATGACAACCATTTTCGCCCGGGCTGGAATTTGGGGGAAGATTGACTTCAATTTTCCTAAATGCTATTTTAGGAATCATGAGTAAAGTAGAACATGGGCAGCAAGGAGTAGCTCGATTAGTACCTATAGAGGGCAAACCTGGACTTTATATATATGAGGGTAGACGTATAGATATGAGTTACAGAATTAATCAGGTTTTAAAAGAGGCTATGCTTAGTAGAGCTCGCGAAGAATTACTAGGAAAAAAGTTGATTAGTGAACCTCCTTTAACTTCACCAGATAGTTAACAAGTTTGACAATCATTTCCACTCCGGGCTGGAATTTGGGGAAGTTGACAACCATTTCGTCCCGAGTTGATTTATTTATTTTTCTGAGGTTATAATATCACCCAAATGTCACAAGAACATTATGAAGCTGAAAAGGTCCTAAATAACCAAGCTTATTTGAGGCTGAAGGAAGCTGGTGAGTTACCTGACGGACGGTATGTAACTATAGTACAAGGCGAGTTAATCACCAGTGGTGATGATAGGGAAGAGGTTTTAAGAGAAACTAACTGTTTAATGACAGAGAGATCCATACAAGGTGATAGTGTGCTTATACAAGACAGAGAAAGCGAGAATAGAGTTCTTCATTTTAGATCTCCTAGAATTGCTAGAACGTAAAGTTAACGTCATTGCTCGACAACCATTTCCTGCTGCGGGCTGGAATTTGGGGGAGAAGGGGAGTAAAATTGCACCACTTTATGTCTGAGAGAAGAACGTTCAATCTAGGTCATATAAATACTCTCCACCCGGCATTCTTAGAGGATTTAGCCAGAAAAAGAGAGTGGAAGACCATTTCTTCAACAGATTCGGATGGTGTATCAACGATTATTTGGGAGGCACCGCACGGGATTTTTGTAGAAGAAATTATTTATGGATATCATGAGCAAGGTGGGAAACCTACTAGAAGCACGAGACTACGCCTTCTCGACGGAGTAGATCTAGGAGAAGTTATCTCAAGATTCAAAAATGCATAATGCTTGCGAGCTGGAATTTGGGAGGAAGGGGGAGTAAAATTAGACAAACAATGAAAGCCTATTATGTAAGACAAAGAATAGGTAGTGGAGGGTCAGAGGGTAAAGAAAGTTCTTCTTTGGCCGACAAAACTAACCCATACGAAGTTTTGGACCGTGCGTATGCCCCAGCGAATCTTGGTGAAGTTGAGAATGGTGCCCAGCTGGTTAATAGAATTAATAACCCCCAAAATCCTATTTGTATTGCTATGACAGTAGAAGAGGCTGGTGAAGTTGTCAGAGAAGGGCCTGAGATTAGACATAAGGATATGGGTCGTTTTTTTAGTAGTTTGGCTGAAAGGAGCCTTGTTGTTTTGGAGCCTTATGGATCTGATGTCGATAGATCGAAACGAAACTCAGAGTATCTTCCAGACTTAGCATTATCAGGAAAAGAATTTCCAGAAATAGAAGACGTAAGCGTTTCGCCACAAATGTTTGGCAAAACAGGCTTGATAAGCCCACAAGAAGAAGCCAGCATAGTTCCGTTCCCCCAAAATTATACTGACACAGCAGCTTGTGATAGATATTTCTTTGGAAATATAGAAGAAGCTTCCCGCCGGATTGCTGCCGAAAAGGGAGTTACGGACGAGGAGGAAAGGGCGGCTATTTCAGTTGGGTTAAACAAACTTTATACCAGATATCCAGAAGTGGCGCTCGGGGAGATAAAAGATGTTGTGGGAAAGAAAGAAGGCAAACCAGCAAAAGTTGTGACAATTTCACCTATACACCACCACTTCGATATAATACTAGACAAACTTAGACCGAGTTAGCCATAAATTTTCACTCTTGGCTGGAATTTGGGGATAATTTCGTTTTTTCTTGACAACCATTTTCGCCCCAGCTGGAATTTGGGGGAGAGAGTTTCTGGTGGGGACTACGAAAGAAAGTCTTTCTTGTGCGGGCCAAGTCTTCTTAGTACGCCATGGTAGTAATTGCGGCATTCTCCCTGATGGTTTTCAACATGGACTGGATGACTATCACTTTTGCAGGGGCAATTCCAGATTGTAAAGTGAGTTTTTCTTACTCCAATAATATACTTTAATTTCTTGAGTTTCTTTACAATCTCTGAATTGGTCATGGCAGAAGGGGATTATACGAATAGACTGCTGGGAGTATAAGATTCAAAGCCGCCAAAAAGAGGTTTATTAACTGCTGAACGTCTTTGTAACCTCGCCCCTGTTTGGGTTCGATCTGTAATCTCGTCAAACATTCTGCGGTATTTTGCGGGAGCGGGTTTGTTTAATAAACCTTCAGACAATTTGTTTTTTAAAACATTTTCGATCCAAGCGCGAGAGAGCTCTGTTATTTGTTCTTTGGCTTCATCAAGCGTGTCGGCATTAATAATTAGATCGAATTCTAAACATACACCGGTATACCCCTTTTTGTCTTTGAAAACGAGGTATGACATACGCCCTGATTTATAAGTATTGTTGAAGATTAATTTCTTTTTCATAACCTCTCTTTATTATGCTTGCTGTCTAGTTAGATAATATAACATGTTTAGTCAATAGATAAAGGCCGATTTTAAAAAATAAGAATAACGTAAATAGGACATTGACTAACTTCGGATTTTCCGTTATTATAATATCCGTACCACGGTAAAGCGTGGCTTGACGCATGAGAAAGACGTAATCAGATGTCGGAAAGTCCATCTTTGGCGAGCCGCCATCTGGCGGCTTTTTGCTTTTTACAAATTAAAATAAGAGGTTAACTTTCCTTCGACTGCGCTCAGGACTATAGCGCCATGGGATAACAACTTCAAGATCTTTAAAAGTGGCAAAAAACAAGTTACAAGTATAGAAAAGTTTAAGTTTATGTTTAAGTTTAAGATAGATTTTCTGCCTACTTGCAGCTTGTTTCTTGCTTCTTTTGATTTGAGGGCTCTTTGACCCCGAACAGAACTTACCCCACACCAAAGTTTGGTGAGGGGGGCGTTTACAGCGAAGCTGCAAGCTTCGCTTATACGGGGTCTGCATCGCAAATTGAGAGGCAATTTGCTCTTTGACATTCAAAATATGACTGGAAGCGTGAACCCTGTGCTTCGCACAGGGAATTTCCAATTTCCAAATAATTTCAATTTTCAATTTTCAAATTTCCTAACCAATTAATTTATATTGTTTAGAATTTATGATTTTGAATTTTAGATTTGTTTAGGATTTGGTGCTTGGGATTTGGGATTTTCCTCTGCGGAGCATGGGGACTATTTGAGGGTTTGATCCTGGCCCAGGACGAACGCTGGCGGCGTGCCTTAGGCATGCAAGTGGAACGCCGCCCCACATTCAGAATTTGATAATATTAGATTAGATATGTATTACTTCTATGTTCTTAAAAGTAAGAAGTTAAAAAATTGTTATTACGGTTTTACTAATAACCTAAGGAGAAGATTCGAAGAACATAACCGAGGACTTTCCTTGTATACAAAAAGTGGTATACCTTGGGAAATAGCATACTTCGAAGCTTATTCAAGCAAAAAAGATGCATCTGAAAGGGAAAAACAGATTAAAAGGCGTAAGAATGCATATTCTCTACTTCGAAAAAGAATAAAAAGAAGTATCGAGTTTTGAATGTGGGGCGGAGTCGCGAACGGCTGAGTAACACGTAGGTATTTACCCCTTGGCGTGGAATAGCTCACCGAAAGGTGAATTAATACCGCATAACCTCGTCCTTTGGACAAGGAAATTCGAAGCACCAATTTCGAAGCACTAAACAATATCAAAATTCTAATTTATCAAATTCAAAACGATTAAATTTGTTATTAGTTTGGAATTTAGAATTTTGAACATTTGAATTTGTTTAGGATTTCGGATTTAGGATTTCGGATTTTCTCGCCCAGGGGGCGAGAAAAGGGCATAACTGCCCACCGAGGGAGGAGCCTGCGGCCTATCAGCTAGTTGGTAGGGTAATGGCCTACCAAGGCTACGACGGGTAGGGGGCGTGAGAGCGTGTACCCCCAGAGTGGTACTGAGACACGGACCACACACCTACGGGTGGCAGCAACCGGGAATTGTGCGCAATGGACGAAAGTCTGACGCCGCGACGCCGCGTGAAGGATGAAGGCCCAAGGGTCGTAAACTTCTTTTGTTCCGACGGAGACGTCGGGAAGAATAAGCACCCGCTAACTACGTGCCAGCAGCTGCGGTAATACGTAGGGTGCAAGCGTTGTCCGGATTTATTGGGCGTAAAGTGCCTCGTAGGCTTCCTATCGCATCTTGTTTCAAAGACCAGGGCTTAACCTTGGAGAGGGACAAGAGATGGATAGGATTGAATGATGTCGGGGTTACTGGAACTGTCGGTGTAGGAGTGAAATCCGTTGATATCGATAAGAACACCAAGGGCGAAGGCAGGTAACTAGGCATCTATTGACGCTGAGGAGCGAAAGCTAGGGTATCGAAAGGGATTAGAGACCCCTGTAGTCCTAGCCGTAAACGATGCTCGCTAGGGATTGGTAGCTTTGCTATCAGTCTCGCAAGCTAACGCGTTAAGCGAGCCGCCTGGGGAGTACGATCGCAAGATTAAAACTCAAAGGAATTGACGGGGACCCGCACAACCAGTGGAGCATGTGGTTTAATTCGAGACGAACCGAAGAACCTTACCTGGACTTGACATACCGATGACGTTCTTAGAAATAAGGATTTCCTTTATTTATAAAGGACATCGGAACAGGTGTTGCATGGCTGTCGTCAGCTCGTGTCGTGGGATGTTCCCTTCAGTGGGGTAACGAGCGCAACCCCTGCCGTATGTTGAATTGTTCATACGGGACTATTCGCCTTAGGCGAGAGGAAGTGGGGACGACGTCAAGTCAGCATGGCCCTTATGTCCAGGGCTACACACATGCTACAATGAAGCCGACAAAGGGTTGCCAAGTGGTAACACGGAGCTAATCCCATCAAACGGCTTCTCAGTGGGGATTGAGGGCTGCAATTTGCCCTCATGAACGAGGAATTGGTAGTAATCGCGGATCAGCTAAGCCGCGGTGAATACGTTCTCGGGTCTTGTACACACCGCTAAAAACAAAACGCGCCAGGCAGTTATATTCTTCGGGTACTATAACAGCACCCGACCAGATATCGAATGGTATCTGGCTAGTAGGTTAAAATCCTACCCCGCCAAAAATTATGAAATATTTAGGCGGGTAGCCAAAAAAATTTGACAGTCCTGCAAGGGTAACTTTTCAGGGCGGAGGGTCTGAGGCAAACTGCAGGGATGACAGAAAAAGGACTAGGCGACTTCCGCTGGGCGGTCGGAAGGAAGTCTCTTTTAACATAGTCCGTCATTCATGCAGGGAATAGAGGATGTAATGACCCTGGGAGATCCTTGTAAGTTGCGAAGCTAGTGCTTACAAGGAAGTCAGCCATTCTATAGTAGGTATTGACATATTCGGGTTTAATTAGGTAACCTGAATAAGTGAATACTGAAGGGAAAGACGTAGTGATAACTCCTGAGTATCTAGTTGGTTTTACTGAGGGGGACGGATGTTTTCTTGTAAATTTGAGAAAAGATCATCGAATAGAATTTCGATATTTTATCTCACAAGCAATTGGAAACCGTCCTCTTTTGGAGGCAATTAGAAAGTATATGATAGTAGGCAACGTTTACCAAAAATCTACAACAAACGGTAAACTACCTGCTTGTGTTTATGAGGTAAGTAAAAGAGATGATATTTATAACGTAATTATCCCTTTCTTTCATAAACATAGATTAAGAGGAATAAAAGCAATATCATTTGCGGTATTTGAAGAAATCGCATTATTGGTTAAAGGTAGACAGGATATAAGAAAACTTACTTCTGATGAGGTAAAGTATATTACCAGTTTGAGATCAGGAATGAACAAACACTACGACTCGCTAAGTGCGGGAAAGCCGCACGCTTAGTGGGAACGCGCAATAACTTCGATGAAGCGCAATCCGTCAAGTCAATGAAGTTGGGGGCACCCGAATTCCGGACGTTCCGGAGCAAGGTGAATCCAGCAACAGGGACTAAGTCGTAAATAAGTTGCGACCTGTCCGAGCAATCGGACAGTAAAATCCGCCACAGTACTATTCGGTACGTGGCCGGGTGCAGTATTGCACCTAGGCTGTATCGGTGAAGTCTAAACTGTATTCAGGTAAACTGAATAAGTATGATAATACCGAGGGAACCTCCATTAGATATGAAATTATCTAACGGGGGACACCGTAGAGACTACACGCCGGCGCCGCAAGTAACAAAAGCATATTTGCTTGGAGTATTACACGACGCAACAGAAAGAAAAACTACCTACAGAGTAGCTTCTAAAAGCAAAGAGTATTGCGAATTTCTTTCAAAAGAAATAAGCAAGTTTAGTTATAAAGGATGGGTCTATCGAGAAGGGAAGAATCGCAATCTTTGGATTGTTGAATTTTCCAAAAGTGTTTTAAAAAATACTGAAGTTAAAACTAGAAAAGACAAGATAGATTATATCCGAGGCTATTTTGATACAGAAGGTGGTATAGCAAAAAGTTCAAAGGTGCGTTATTACATATATTTCGCACAGAAAGATAAAGAAGATTTGCTAGAAGTAAGAAAATATTTAGAAGAGGCAGAAATAAGTTGCGGAAAGTTACATAATCCAAGCAAGAGGGTGGATGCGAATTATTGGAGATTCTTTGTAAGAGCAAAATCTTATACTGATTTTGCAAGTCTCATTAATTCAAGCCATCCAGTGAAGCGTAAGTATTTGCGGATGAAGATATAGTCCATACCTCTCGAAAGAGAAGGATTAATATGAACAAGGTATCCGTTCTGGAAGGAGCGGATGGATCACCTCCTTTCTAAGGAGAGTGCCTCGTGCTTTGCATGAGGATTACCCCCCAGATTTTAGGCATTTAGTTGTCTGGTAAATAATAACAATGCTCGCAAGATACCGGCGATACAGGTTCCGCTACCAGTCATATTTTGAGTGTCAATTTTAATTTATAAAAATAGTCGCGAAACCCCTCAAATCTGCAGCACGAGCCGTCCCGCAAAAATTGAATATTTAGGCGGGTGAAAAGGTGAGTGATAAGCGAAGCTTGTGTCTTTGACATAAAGATTGTGGGGTGAAGGCCAAAGGCCAACAAAAAACCCCGAGTTAAACTCGGGGTTTTTTGTTGGGAAAAAAGTACCGCACTGTTATTCCTCGAGAACTTTTTGTGTCTCAAGAGATAAGTGGTGCGGAGGTCTTAGATTTCAAAAACTATTCGGGGGATAAATGCTGTGCAACTTGCGTTGCAAAGATTTTAATCGAAAGCCTAAGCCTCCGATCCCCAAACAATTCTTTACTTTCTAAGACCTAAATCCGTTCGTAAAAGCGTGTCGCCAATCTGATCGCAAGCGATCAAAAAGGCAAATTGCCTCACTTTCGGACTTATATCCGCGAACCCTTGTCAGCCACCAGTTGGCTGCCTTGGCGTCCTGTACCGTCCGGTACAGGGACAAGGGGTTTAGAGAACTCCTTTCCAGGAATTCTCAATCATCTGTACGCGAAGATCTGATAGGACTAGCTCCCCAGTTTCGACAAGTCAGACTTGTCATCCCGCTTGGTATTTTGAACCTCCAGGATTCCGAGCTTTTCTAGCCAGAGGCTAGCCGTTTGCAGTCTGGGGACCGCATTCGGTTTAACGTCGGAGCGCAAACCGACTTCTCCAAAGGATATCGGAGCAATCAGATACATTCAGGTTGGGTTTTCACCCTACCATAAACGTATCCCGGTTCACCCGAGCCAGACTCGGTGAGTCCTGTTTATGGTGGGCGATGACATCCCGATCTATGACCGGAACCCGACCCACTTGCGCATTTGTTTTACGAGGGGCCCAAGCCCTCGCGTCCTTCTTCTTTTTCGATGGTTAAGGACCGATTAGCGCCTTCAGAAGCGCGATGTTCTGCGTAGCCGACCCGGCGTACTCGTTGACGGAGTCAACAATGCCGTGGTCGACTGCGAGCTGCGCCCGCGCTTCGAAAGAGCTGTCCATTCCCGCTATGTCCAAGCACTCGACTACGCTGTCACCGTTGTACCCGATGCACACCCAAGCCGGGGGAGGTTGGACAGTTTCTGTTGAGACTGATTCGGTGGCCAAACGCGCGAGGTACTCATCGACCAAGATCGAGTCATACTCGGCGCGGCCTTGGGCCTCGTGCCACCAGTCGGGTTGGACGTTCATCTCCTCGGGTTCCTCAGCAGTTTGCGCGCTGAATTCTCCCAGGCTTTGCCCTAGCGCATCCCCTGTGAGAAGTATCTCGGTTTCTGGCATTACCCACCAGACTTGCTCAAACATCTCACCGATGTCAGCGACATACAACTCGCGTGGATCAAAAGCATAGTCGTTCCATGCTCCAACAAGCTCGAGCTCGCTGCTTGCAAAGTCCAGTATCTGGAGGACACCCTCTGAGAAGAGAAGTAACCCAGCACCTCTCGATTCCCAAGCGATTGGGTAGCCCGAGTAGCCGGTATTGATGTGGGTTTCTCTGTCCCAGATGTGGACGAACCCGTTGAGGGTGTAGGCCAGCTTTTCGCCGTCCAGGGAGACGACCGGCATCTCGCCGTCAAACAAGTAGGTTGGGTTCGTACCCAACCTGTTGGTCTCGAAGACCTTACCGTCCGCGTCGAAGAGGATGTGAGACAGGTCCGTCGCGTCTGGGTGGAGTTCCGATACTTCGGGTGTGTCCCTCATTTGGTAAATGCCGTTTTCGGCACCGTAAACTGACACGCGCCAAAGATCGGCGATCTGCGAACCCTTGGCCCAGCTGCTGAAATAGACCCAGCAATCGTCCCCGATACTTGGGAAGAGATTGGTCGAGCCTTCCAGCAAGGGGTGGTTGGTGAGCAAGAGCTCGTTGGTCATTTGGCCGGTTAGGTCGTCGACCCAGATACGCCAGATGTTGGCGATCCCTGTGTCAGAGTTGAGGCGAACCTCAACCTTGATGTCCACTTCCTCACAGACGCCTTCAACGGTCTGGATTACTACCTCGGGTTCATCGGTTGGAACCGTGGCGGTTGGTGCGGGGCCGCAGTGCGCAGCCGTGCCCTCAACGAACACGTAGTCGACCATGTCCACCCCAGAGTAAAACGGGGGGATTCGAACCTCAGCGGTCCGCACAAGATCGACCTGATACCAACAGAACTGGTTGGTCGGTATCAGCTGCGAAATGGGCATACCCTCCGTCCCCAGGGGTACGTGGATTTCCCACGTCGCAACGTGCGACTGCGATTCCAGCCATCCCGGACTCTCGGGTTCCTGATTGGACCCGAATGCATGGAGCCAAAGGGTGTCCTGACACTCCGGATCTTCCGAGAGGTTGGTTACATCACCATTCACCGGATTTCCCGACATGTGGTTGCCCTCGTAGTAGAGGACTCCCTTGATGTCGGTGATGATGCACTCCGCGTCCGGCTTCTCGGTTGCCGTTGCCGTTGCCGCCGGCGGCTCATCCGTCGGATGTTCCTCCTCGGTTGCCGTCGGAGTCGGACTCGGTGGCAACGTCCCCGTTGGTGTGGGTGTCGGCACAGATGTATCCGTTGCCGTTGGCAACGGTGTGTCCGTTGCGGTCGAGGTCGGCGTCGCCGTCGAGGTCGGCGTGTAGGTTGGTGTTGAGGTCGCCGTTGGGGTGGGCGTGCTGGTGGGCAGCGGTGTGTTGGTCGGCAGCGGTGTGTCCGTCGGCATAGGGGTGTTGGTAGGTGGGGCGGGGCAGTCCAGGGATCCCGAAACTTTCATGGAATCCCATGTGCTTCCATCAGGCTTTATAAACCTGACGAAAGCCTCGACCTCGCCACTGAAACCATCCGGCGGATTCCAACTGACCTCAGCCCACTCACCGGGGTCCTTGGTGCCGCTGTCCTCGAAGACCGTTTGTCCGTTTGCCTTGACATAGCCGTCCCAGTCGACCGGATCGTCTTGGTCGTTCTGGATCTTGGCGAAGACTTCATTACAGCTCATGCCTCCATCCTTCGGCCAAGCGAACACAACTACTGGGATTACGGAGACAATCGCGGCAAGCGCGATTGCCCACAACATAACCTTACGCATTTCTCACACTCCTTCCGCCATTGGCGGAAAATTTCCTCTATCCTTCTGCCGTTTTTCGATATCATTTCGCCTTAGTCCTTAATTGCAATAATCAAAAATAAGGACAGGACTTTGGCAACGATGGAAACAGTATCACCCGTCCGGGTAATCGATCTGTTTCTCAAGCAAAAGGATTTAAGGAAGCGGACATAACCTTTATCCCGGCTATACAAGGGTTAGTTTTTGTAAACTTTTCTATTCCCCATGAGGGGGAGAGTGAGGGTGAGAGACAAATTGACCAATGACCAATGACAAATGTCAAATGACCAATGGTCAGTTAGCTTTAGAGGAGCCGTCTTCACCCCCACACTTCCCCCCACGGGGTAGAGTGTACCATTCAATTGAAATGTCAAAGAACAATCCGCCAAACTGGCGGATTAATGATTAATGGTCGATGGTTAATCAGTTAACCACCCATTCTTAATCACTAATCCTTCGACTGTGCTCAGGACAAGCTTCTAGTTGACTCAATATTTTTCATAATATATAAAGTAATTATCATGTCTCTTACAAAATCCGACTTATCATCTATTCGACAAGTTGTTAGAGAGGAAACGAAACCGCAATTTCAAAAAATTGAGAAAAAAATCGATAAGGTCGATAAAAAGTTTGATAAACTCTTTAATTTTCTAGATAAAGATCATACAAAGCTGGTAAAAAGAGTTCGAACGATTGAAAACAATCTAGAAATTTCTCCTCCTGAGTTTTAAAAGTGCTTTTTAAAACACCCCTCGTTCGCCAAGGCTTCGGAGGGTTGTGCGTTGTTGATAATTTATAAAGGAACACTAAAAAAAACGGTACCGGGCCCTGAGTAAAAATGGATGCAAAAAGAGAAAGTGCTTGCTGCGACAATTAAGTCGAAGCAATTCTCCTTTCGATCCCTCACAGGACCCGGTTTGAGAGAGCTACGATTTCTTGAGCGTAAGCTTGGATCTTTCGGATCTGACCACAACAACTGCGGTCGACAGATGGTTCGGTCCGATTGCCCAAAGTTGCTCTCCCTTGTAATGGACAAATTCACTGGCTGGGTCTTGGTACACAAGGACTTCTTCGTAGTTGTGAAGCGCCAACCATTGCGCCTCGTGTACATGCACTTCTAAGTGCATTTCATACCTCCTCTTTTCTGCCCGAATGGCAGCGGACTGAATACCAGTTTTTCTGATACTCAATGCGCTACCATCCGAGTCAATCTCTCTTATATAAATGTGCAACACCCATCCGCAATTTACCTTTCGCCTATACGGCCTTCGGCCTAGAACTATTCGTTCACGGCTCAAGGAGCATTTGCTGGAGGGTTGTGTACTATTAAATAATTATTAAGGAACACAAAAAAACCGCCCGATAGAGGAGCGGCTGTAAAAGCCATTGACTAATTACCAATTATCTCCTCTAAAGCCTAGTACTCTAGGATATCTCCTAGAATGAGGAGAATATAGCATAAAAGTAGAGAAAAGTCAAGAGACTATCGGTCTGTAACGATAGTCTCGCAGATCCCGCATACACGCCCCCCGCACCAAAATTTGGTGCGGGATTAGTGTTGTGCGGGGTCAAGCATTACTGGGTAACTTATTAATTGGCGGTACAAATAGAGGTTGAAGGTAAGTATAAACTTATACAAGTCCAAAGTATATATTATAGGGTTATATGGATATAATAATTACTCAAAGTAAATTTTCACAGTACATTTCACGACTATAGGTAGGCTGAAGTTAGCTTAGATTATTTTTTTCGTGTATTGTACCGCCTCCTATGTTTGTAGGTCTAGGCTGGTAGGGGGTGCTTTTGAATTCTTGATCTGGGTAATTTCTTTGTACAGGATTTTCTTTAGCTTTTTTACCATAGCGCTCACGCGATACATTAATAACCTTCTGCCTGTTTTGGTTTCTAGATACGGGTAAGGGGAGAGTGTTTGCCAAAAATGGTCTGGTTGAATGTCCGTCAATCATCAGCTTTATTGCAATTTGATAATTGCGAAGGTTGATAAGGTCATTTTGGGAAAAAACCTCGGCGTATTCTTTAAAAACAATAGCTGCGTCTTCGGCGCCTACTGAAAATGCGATTAAGCTCCCGGCGTTGCCGAGTATTGCCTTTTGCACTTCAGGAGGAATCTGGGCCATGTATTGGTTAGCTAATGTTAACGCGAGTCCGAATTTTCTGGCCTCTGACAAAATTTTAACAAAGCTCTCGGTTGCAAAATTTTGAAACTCATCGACATAAAGATAAAAAGGTGTACGCTCTTCTTTTGGTACGTCGACTCTCCTCATCGCAGTTACCTGAAACTTGGTAATAAGCGTTGCCCCTAAGAGCGCCGCATTGTCTTCGCCGAGTCGTCCTTGAGAAAGATTAGCGATAAGAATTTTTCTTTCATTCATTACAGTATCCAGGGAAATCGTGCTTTTTGGCGGACTAATAATACGCCGAATCAGGGGCGAGGTGACGAATTGTCCGACTTTGTTTTGAATAGGGGAGATGGCTTCTTTTTGAAGTCTTTCCGGCATCTTTTCGTATTCGTCTTTCCAGAAGTTAATCAGCGATTGGTCGTTAATTTTTGCAAGAGTTCTATTTCTAAATGAATTATTTGAAAGAAGTCTTAATACGTCTTCTAAGGTTGAGTTTTCGACTTCAGAAAGGGTCATAAAGCAGTTTCTCAAAATATACTCCATTCTAGCCGACCAAACGTTTTCCCAGATTTTTGTAAAAATACTCATAAGCCCCGATACTACCAGTTCAGCCTCTTCGCGGTTTACGACCTCTAATGGGTTTACAATAATAGGAAATTCTTTATCTGCAGGATTGAAGTAAATGGTGTCGTTTATTCGGCTTTTGGGGATATAGTCGAGAATGTCGTCGCAAAGATCGCCGTGGGGATCAATAACGGCGACGCCCCTTCCTTTTTTGAAATCGTCTATTACCATATTAGCGATCATTGTAGATTTGCCGGTTCCGGTCTTTCCTACCGTCCAAATGTGACGTAACCTATCGATGTCTTTAACGCCAAATATGGTTTCGCGGTTTTTGAAAAGAGTCTTTGCAAAAAAGTTTATTGTTTGTTTTTCTTCATCACCTAAATCCGTTGAAACAGGAAGATTATTAGGAGGTTCAGACAAAACTGCGGTTCCCCAAACTATTGTAGGAACCTTTATTTTCTCTGAAGGAAGGTGCCAAATTGTCGCCAGTTCAACTATATTTAGTATTTGGCTGCCAGATACAAGTCGCTGTCGGGCAGCTCTTAGCTGTTTATTCCAGTTCAAGCGAGTAGGTCTTACCGAATAAAAGGAATTGGCGTCAGCTCTCGTGAATACCCCATATGCGTCTGACAACTCTTTGAGACTTTCTTTTGAGTTAGAGATAATCCTAGCTGATACTCTAAATCCTGGGTAAGTAATTTTTTCTTTTATTACACTTTCGTCCGTTCGCGGGGAATAAGAGCCATCCTCCTTTTTAGTTCCCTTAGAGGCGTAAAGTTCTCCTTGGCCTTGCCAGCGAGTTCCCGAGGACTCAAGCGCATATTGGATCAAAGTGACCTCTTCGGGATCTGCTTTAGAAAGAACCGAAAGAATCGAAGAAAGAGGATCGATGTCTGTGAATTTATCAAAAGTGGCTAGCGGATAGAAACTTCCCTTTTGTAACTTTAGATTAACAATGTCAATGTCGAGTCCCTCTAGTGGGTCTTTCCCCTTTTCAATAATTACCAAGGGATAGTTTGATTGAAGCTGTGATTCGATAAAAGGGATTAGTGTCGGATCGCAAGTTATTTGAAATCTGATTTGTTGGTTAAAAAGGACAATTTCAAGCGCAAAAGCTTTTCGCTTTCCTCTCGCGAGCTTCTGCCAAAAAGAAACTGGATTGACTTGGGTTAGCGCTGCTAAAAACGTTTTAGCAGCCTCGGGAGTAACTTCAACATTTCTTGGAAGCTTTAAAAAAAAAGTAGAAAGTTCAGCCATACGGCTATTATATAATAGTAGGTTGGGATTTGTTAGAAGAGTAAAATCGACATGAAGAAGTCAAAGTTATAACAGCATTCAAGAAAACCCCCGAGTCAGACTCGGGGGATGATTTGAACGCTGATGTGTCATCTTCCTTTAGAAGAAACCCCGCTCTTCAGAGCGGGGAGGATGTCATAGGGTGAATTGAGATTAAGGCGTTTTTGTGGTAAATTATTCAATACTTGGGCGCTTGGTTCAGCTTGCCCCGCCTATTTCAGGCGGGGCAAAGGTAGAGCGCTTTCCTGATGACCCGCAAAATTTATATTTAGGCGGGACATATGAAATTTTGTACATAAGGGCGCTTGGTTCAGCGGTAGAACGCTTTCCTGATGACAAAGGAACTTTGACATATCAAAATTCATTGCATAGTTGGGCGCGTGGCTCAGTGGTAGAGCGCTTTCCTGATAAGAAAGAGGTCCTTGGTTCGATCCCAAGCGCGCCCACAAACAACGCAAAGAATTTTGTTATAAGAAAGAGGTGCCAGGTTCGACTCCTGGAGCGCCCACTTTGAGCTATTGACTGATTGTGAAGATACCGTGTATAATTGTATTTGCTTTTGAGGCAGATTACTTGATGAGAAGCATAAGAGAAATTTCCAAAACCAATCCGCGGACATTCTATGGTTAAATAGCGGATTTATGCACTTCATCGGGTAACCCCGCCTCAGCGGGGTTTTTGCTTTTCAATAGAACTTTACAAATAGCAAAGCATCCGCCGACCAGCCGCCCTTCGAGCCGTGTTCGAATAGAACTGACCGCGCCCGCAGCGCATACGCGCAAGCGTTTCTGGCGGGAAAGGCGAGAAGTAAGGCAAGGCGTTATAAGGATCTTTAAAATAATATTGCCTGATCGATCGAGGGCCGTTAGCTCAGCTGGCCAGAGCGCTACATTTGCAATGTAGAGGTCGCCGGTTCGATCCCGGCACGGTCCACTAAGTTAGTTAAAAGTTTAAAGTTCAAAGTTAAAATTTTGCATTTTGAATTTTTAATTAAATTTATTTGTTCTTTGACATCTGAAGAGAAAGGCCGCAATTAGTTCTTTACTAACGCGGACAGTGAATGCCTTGGTTTTGCCTACCGAAGAAGGACGCGCATGGCTGCGATAATCGTCGGGGAGCTGCCACGAAGCTTTGATCCGGCGGTGTCCGAATGGAGAAATCCGGCCGAGTTCATACTCGGTCACCCCACAGCCAAAGTGTCTTGCACAGTGAGCATAAACTCGGAATGTCAAATGCCAAATTGTTCAAATGTCAAATCAATGTCAAAGTCTAAATGTCAAATTATTAGTACTTTTGTCATTTATTCATTAGGATTTCATTTGGAATTTGGATTTTGAAATTTGTTATTCCACAGTTTGTGCCTGCTATGCAGGACACATAACTGTGGTGGGGGGTACTACCCGAACTGAAACATCTAAGTAGGGTAAGGAAGAGAAAACAAACGTGATTGCCCAAGTAGCGGCGAGCGAAAAGGCAACAGCCCAAATCGCCCCACATTCTTCGGAATGTGTGGGCGAGGTTGTAGGACTCCGATGTGAGACTCAGCTCATTTAGTGGAATGATTTGGAATAGTCAACCATAGAGGATGAAAGTTCTGTACACGAAAAGTAAGCTGAGCTCTAGGAGTATCCTGAGTACTACGGTGTAAGCACTCCGTAGGAATCTGGGGGAGCCATCCCCCAAGGCTAAATATGGGCATAAACCGATAGTGAACAAGTACCGTGAGGGAAAGGTGAAAAGAAGGGCGGAACGCCCAGTGAAATAGAATCTGAAACTGTCTGCGATCAAACCGGTAAAGCCCCGCACCAAAGTGGCATAAAATATTATCTGATTTGAGTCTTAATTGATATTAAATCTTAATTGTTTATGGAAATTTAGGAGTTTAATGATGTTAGGATTCATATTTTGGAAAATCAGATGCCATTTTGGTGCGGGGTGATACCGTGCCTATTGAAGAATGAGCCGGCGAGTTCCCGTTGTTTCTATGTCTAAATCCTTTAACGGATGGAGGCATAGGGAAACCAAGTGCAAATAGCGCGTGTCCCGATTATATCGGGACTTAAGAAACAGCGGGAGACCCGAAACCAGGTGATCTATCCATGAGCAGGGCGAAGTCCCGAGAAATCGGGATGGAGGCCCGAACCCGTGTGGGTTGCAATCCGCTGGGATGACTTGTGGATAGTGGTAATATGCCTATCGAACCTGGAGATAGCTGGTTCTCCCCGAAAGGTGTATAGGCACCGTGCCCCGCCAAAATATATCAGGGGTAAAGATACTGGAAGAATAGACGAGCGTAAGCGAGTTTATTCTACCAAACTCATAATACTGATATTTGTGTGGGGTAGACAGCTCCGAGGGGCTAAGCTCACGGAGCGAGAGGGAAACAACCCAGACTCTCGGTTAAGGTCTCAAAGTCATAGCTAAGTTTGAAAGGAAGTTTGCCTCCGTTAACAGCTAGGAGGTTGGCTTAGAAGCAGCCATCCTTTAAAGAAAGCGTAACAGCTCACTAGTCGATGGAGGGAAGCGCCGAAAATTTATCGAGGATAAGCTATGCACCGAAACCGGAGATCTTGTCCTTTGGACAAGGAAATTCTAAGTACTAAGCACGAAATTCGAAACAATATTTAAATTTCAATTTTCAAAATTCAAAACAAATAAGAATTAAAGAATGTTTTGAGCATTTGAATTTATGATTTGGAATTTGTTTAGTATTTCGATATTCGGATTTAGGATTTTCTCGCCCAGAGGGCGAGGTGGTAGGGGAGCGTTCTTGTTGCATTGAAGTTGAATTGTAAAATTCAGTGGAGCGACAAGAAGTGAGAATGCCGGTATGAGTAGCGCACTACTCCGGTGAGAATCCGGAGCGCCGAATGCCCAAGGTTTCCGTCGCGAGGTTCGTCCTCGACGGGTTAGTCGGTACCTAAGACGAGGCCATAATGGCGTAGTCGATGGAAGACAGGTTAAGATTCCTGTATTTGTTTTAAAACGTTATTAACTGGGGATTGACTGAACAGGATGTTTAGAGCCAATTCGTGAAGTTTGGTGCAAGTTGCAAGGTAGGGTCAGTTGGAAAATCCGCTGAAACGATTAACCGAGCAGTTATGCATAATCCTAAGAGATTAGGGTGATTCTAACGCATTCAGTTTACTAGAAAAGATTCGCAGTGAGTTTTAAGACAAGCCGTACCGTAAACCAACACAGGTGGGCAAGTAGAGAATACTAAGGCGAGCGAGAGAAGGAGGCTTAAGGAACTCGGCAAAAAAACTACCCGTAACTTAGGGAGATGGGTTACCCCGCACCAAATTAGCAGAAAATATTTCTGATTCGAGTTTGGATCTTAATAATTGTTAACTTAAACAATAATGTCATACATTAGGTATGAGTAGGATTCATATTTTGGAGAATCAGCTGTTAATTTGGTGCGGGGGTGCAATAAAAGTTTGCTAACCGACTGTTTATCAAAAACACAGGTCCATGCAAATCCGAAAGGAAAAGTATATGGGCTGACGCCTGCCCAGTGCCGGTAAGTTAAGTGGATGGGTCTTTACAGATTTATCTGTTTAGGCTCTGAAATCAAGCTCCGGTAAACGGCAGCAGTAACTATGAGTGAGTAAGCGAGCTCACAAGCTCTGCTTATGAATAACATTTGTAGTTGTAAAACTCGGCTATATGCTGGGATATCTTGACAGGTTGGCTGTACTGCTGTTATATTTAAAATAGCAGTGAAAATCAGTCAAATAGAGATAATCAGCAGGAAAGGCCAAACATGACCAAAGTTAGAGTTCCTGAGAAAATTGGATGGTATTTAACAGGTTTTTCAGATGGAGAAGGAAGTTTTAACGTATCTCTCCGAAGAAAATCTGATTATAAACTAGGATGGCAACCAGTCTTATCTTTTAACGTATCCCAAAGAGAGCAAACTATTTTAGCTCTTATGAAGCGTCATTTAAGATGCGGGATAATTAAAAGAAGAAAAGATGGATTGTATTCTTTCGATGTTACCAATCCAAATGCAATTCAGGAAAAAATTATTCCTTTCTTTGAGAAATATAAATTCTTATCTACAAATAAAAAGAAAAACTTTTCTATTTTTAAAATGATAGTTAAGTTAATGACTGATAAGAAACACTTGAATCAAGAAGGGTTTAAGCAACTTTTAAGATTGAGAGAGAAACTCAACGAAGGTAAAGGAAGGAAGAGAAAATATACTTTGGATAATGTTTTGGAATCCTCAGAGACTATACGCCGAGTCCCCATTAGATGATTTTATATCTAACGCGGGGATGATATAGTCCGACCTGCATGGAGACATGCAGATCCCGTAAAATCGGGACTAAGTAACAATGTGAACTGTTCTACGGTAGGAATTACTGCCGTAGTAAAAGTCAACTATATGCTGGAAAACCCGAGAATGCAGCGGTACTTGTAAGTATGTTATAATACTATAAGTAAATATACGTCTGCTGCGGATAATCAGCAGGAAAGACTGGAGGTGACAAAAATGAGCGTTGAGTTGAATTTTAAAACTCTAAATACTCAAGAACCAATATCTAACGATACTGGTGGTGATATAGAAATAGTTCCAGGGGAAAATGAGCCAGAACCAGGTTCAGTATTACCCGAAGACGAAAATCTTCCAGAATCCTCAGAGGCCATACGTTGACTCCCAACTCAGTTGGGGAAGAGATGGTCCGAACTCGACAGCGATGTCGAGAACTTGCAAAATCGTGCAAGCTTTGTAACAAACGTTTCTGATAAATCAGAATTTAGAGCGAAGTTCCTTGTCGTGTAAGTTACGACCCGCACGAATGGCGTAACGAGTTAGCAACTGTCTTGAGCCTTCACTCGGCGAAATTGCGATGGCTGTGAAGACGCGGCCTACTTTCACCTGGACAAAAAGACCCCGTGGAGCTTTACTGTAGTTTGGCATTGAACTGTGCACTCTAATTGTCAAGTGTAGGAGGGACCGCTCCCACATTCTTTGAATGTGGGGCGGGACAATGTGACACCTCTCTTTGGAGTGTGGCAGGTCTTACCCAAAAGCCATGAATACTGGTTTGGGGAAATTGCTAGATGGGCAGTTTTACTGGGGCGGTACCTTGCCAAAAGGTAACGCAAGGGTACAAAGGTCGGCTTAGCACGGATGGACATCGTGCATAAAGTATAAAGGCATAAGCCGGCTTGATAGTGAGAGCGACAGCTCGAACTAGTGCGAAAGCAGGTCTTAATGATCCCCCGATCCGCAATGGTTGTGGACGGGGCTTAACGGATAAAAGCTACCCCGGGGATAACAGAGTAGTCGCGCCCGAGAGTCCATATCGACGGCGCGGATCGCTACCTCAATAACATCGGGGTCCTCCGATAGTGATATTGGAGTGCTGTTTTTAAGTTCCCCAGAACTTAAAAAGAAATTCGACTCATAACGGTGAAACCCTACTTGAAATTTGGGTAACTTTCGGGTTATTCTATTTTAAGGGGTAATACCGTGGGAAGTTTATCGAAAATTCAGAAACAACTAATTTTAGGTTGTGTCCTAGGTGATGGTTACATGAGGAAGAAAACAAATGCTCATTTGCAAATCACCCATTCAATTAAACAGAAAGAGTACGTTGATTGGAAATATCAAATTTTGAAAAATTTAGTTAAAGGTACTCCAAAAGTTTACAAGGGAAATGCAGGTAGAGTTGGGTATAGGTTTTTTACTAAGAATTTACCTCAAATAACATATTTCTATAATAGGTTTTACCAAAACGGTAAAAAGATAGTTCCGAAAGATATAAAAATTTCGCCATTAACTTTAGCTGTTTGGTATATGGATGACGGGTCAAAAAGCAGGCATGCAGGATATATTAATTGCCAGCAATTTGATTCTGTTAGTCAAAAGAATATGTTAAACGCATTAAATAATTTGAATCTAAAGGTAAGTTTTAATAAAGACAAAATTTATACTAGAATTTATATTTCTTCTTTAAGTATGCCACTCCTAGTACATTTAATTAAACCATTTATTGTACCGAGTATGAGGTACAAGCTTTCGATATAACCCCGTATCGACTTTCCTGAGTTTGACTCGGGAGGATGGGAACGTCTAACGTTCTCATAATACGTCGACATCTAATTAAAGGTTGTTAATAGATGAAGGTATAGTCAGGCTACTACGTAAGTAGATAGGTTTAAGTGCGATGTCGGCTCACCGCATCCTGGGGCTGGATAAGGCCCCAAGGGTTGGTCTGTTCGCCCATTAAAGCGGTACGTGAGCTGGGTTCAGAACGTCGCAAGACAGTTCGGACTCTATCCGGTGAAAGCGTTGAATCTTGAGGGGAGCTGGGGACAGTACGAGAGGACCTTCCCGGGGGAATCCCTAGTGAGCCGGTTGTGGCGTCAGCCGCAAAGCCGGGTAGCTACATTCCTAACGGATAACCGCTGAAAGCATCTAAGCGGGAAGCCGGTCCCAAGATTAGGATTCATTTAGACTCCTGGGAGAACACCAGGTTGTTTGGCAGGCAGTGGAAGTCGCGTAAGCGATTAAGCTAACCTGATCCAAATCAGTCGAAAAGAACATTAGCGGCCAAATCTCTTCAGATATCAAGGAGCAAATACGAAGTATTTGCGACGTACCCCGTAGCAAACGCCCTTTGAGGCGTGTATGAATAATACTGAAAAGCCTCAAAGTAAGTTGCAGCGGGGAGGGAGCATTCCTGCGAAGCAGGAACTTGTACATTTATAGTTTTGTGTTGAGGTCCGGTCTTTTGAGCGTCGTCGAACTACCTCTTACCATTCCGAACAGAGAAGTAAAAGGCGACAGCGGGGACGATAGTTGTCCGGCAACGGACCGCGAAAATACCTCGAGGCCGGTCTTGAACACAAAACTGAATCCCGCCAAACGGCGGGATTTTTGTTGGCTTGTTATTCATTGAGGGGAGACATTTGCGTTTAAAAAGGTTTTTCGGCGTAGTGGATGTAGTATGCCACAAGTCCTGTTTTTAGGGCTTCGCCTTCACACTGTAAGGCTATCCGATTTCGATCAGCAGCTTGTAAGTATTTTATTGGAAATAATGTTAGTAAAGTTGCTAAGGGTTTGAGATAAAGCGCTAATCTATAATAGTGAGTAACAGAGGGTTTTACTTCATCCTTTTTATTTAATTCCAGTAAATTAACAAAACCAGACTTTTTAATATCGTTCGTCATTTCTTTTGGAGTGATGAACTCTTCAAGTGCAAATGCCTTTTTAAAATCATTAATAATCCTATTCTCTTTTATGTTTCGAGTCTTTCTTGATAAGTAACCGTCGGCAATGATTAAATTACCCCCTGGTTTAAGGATTCTGTAAGCTTCATTTAAAAATTGCACCTTTGGAGAACAATGACAGATACTTTCGACTCCATAAATGACATCAAAATAATTATTTTTAAAATTAGTTTTGGTATAATCTTGAACTTCAAAATTTGTTAAGTGTGTCAGCTTTCTATCTTTGGAATATTTTTTTGCAAGCTTTATTTCCCTCGGAACTATTGAAATTCCAGTTACCTGCGCACCAGTTTTTCCGGCAATATAGATTGCAGTTCCTCCAACCCCACACCCGGCATCTAAAACTTTTTGTCCATTTTTAATAGCGACTAAATCTACTATGGCTTGATTTTCATTAAGCATTGCTTCGTGTCTGTTTTTAGTTTTTTTAACCCAAAAACCGTGGTGCATTCCTAGAGATTTGGAGTTATAACAAAGAAGTTTGTATAACCATTGTGAGGAATCAAAATAAGTTTTAACTTCATCTAAATCATGTCCCATTAATTCATTCTAACAGTAAACTTATCACTTGTTACTTGTCACTTATCACTATATAATAGTTCCACAAATGGAAAGGTGGTCATGTTGAGTGGCTTTAAAGAAAAAAGTAATATCTAAAAAGGTATCAAAAGTAGGAAAAATACTAAAAGCTAATAAGACTTCAAGAAAATCTTCAGAACCACGTAAATTTGCTTCGCAAAAACGTGGCGAGCCCCAAACCATGGAGGCGCTTTTGGCTCAATTCGAAGCTCCAATAGCTCTAACAAGAGGTCAAAGGGTTAAAGGGAAGGTAACTGCAATAACCAAAAAGAACGTCGTCGTTGATATAGGAGGGAAAAGCGAGGGATTGGTAGCCGAGCGTGCTTTTCAGGAAGCAAAAGATTTTATTAAAACTCTAAAAGTGGGTGATGAAGTAACAGCTTCTATCCTAATTCCCGAAACTCCGGATGGATTTTCAATATTGTCCTTGAGAGCTGCCGCTCACGATGCAACTTGGAAAAAGATTGAAGAGTCTCAAAAGAAGGGTATGCCCATTGATGTTTTAGGAGTTAGTGTAAGTGCATCGGGCCTCATGGTTGAGATTGATGACCTTGTTGGTTTTATTCCGACCTCGCTTATTGGAAAAAAGGCGCAAGCTAACCCACAAGAGCTTGTCGGTAAGCGAATTTCAGCAGTAGTTGTAGAGTGGGCAAGAGGTGAAAACAAAATTGTATTATCCGAGCGGGATGTGTCTGAAGCCGAAGAAATAAAGCTCTCCTATGAAGCACTGGACAAAGTAAAGACAGGGAGTATTCATGAAGGAAAAGTTTCAAAAATTTACAATTTTGGCTGCTTTGTAAAGGTAGATGTTGCGATTAAAAAAGGTAAAACTGTGCCTGTCGAAGGACTAGTCCACGTATCTGAAATGAGCTGGGAGAAAGTGAAGGATCCTAATGAGTTAGTTAGTGAAGGAGATATCGTTACGGTTAAAGTTTTAGGAAATGTTGACGGGAGGTTATCTTTCTCAATTAAAAAAGCTCAGAAGGATCCATGGGAGGGGATAGAAGACAAGTTTAAAAAAGACGCGAGATTAAAAGGTAAAGTGGTCAAATTATCAGATTATGGCGTATTTGTTCAGCTTACACCCGGGGTTGAGGGATTAGTACATATGACTAAAATCCCCCCAGGGGAGAAATTAGAAGAAGGGAAAGAGGTAAATGTATATGTAGAAGAAATTGACTCAAAATCTCGAAAAATTTCCTTAGGGTTGGTATTAACGAGAAAACCAGTAGGATATAAATAAGATCGGAGAACCAGAAAACTCAGTCAACTCGGATTGCCAGGGAATCAGAGAGTCAGATTGTCAAGCTTGCTCCTAAAAGTTTCTGAATTTCCGATACTCTGACTTTCTGACGTGCTGAGTTTTCCGAGTGTTCCGATTATCTGAAAATCAAAATGGCTAAAACTCATTCGTTATATGTCTGTCAGCAATGTGGTTATTCTCAAACCGGATGGGCGGGTAAATGTCCGGAGTGTGGAAGTTGGGGGTCGCTTGTCGAAACAGTAGTTTCGACTACGAACTCAAAACTCAAAACTCAAAACTCAAAACTGAAGAAGTCCGAACCCGTAACTCTTTCCTCAATTCCTTCAAAGTTGACTTCAAGAATATCAACAAAAATCTCAGAATTAGATAGGGTTTTAGGAGACGGGTTGGTTCCCGGCCAGGTGATTTTAATTGCAGGAGAACCCGGTATTGGAAAAAGCACACTTCTTTTACAGCTAGCTGATAAGCTAAGCAACACTCTTTATGTATGTGGTGAGGAATCAGCCAACCAGATTGCCATCAGGGCTGCTAGGTTGGGAATTAGGAATAAGTCAATCCAACTTATCGAAGATACAAATGTCGATTCTGTGATAGATACGATAAACAGTTTGAAAGGGGGAGCTACAAAAGCAGTAATGGTGGATTCGATTCAGACGATGGCAACTTCTGATCTCTCGGGTTTGGCTGGTTCCGTAGGGCAGGTAAGGGAGAGCGCTTTTAGGCTGCTTAAGGTGGCCAAAGAGAAAAATATACCTCTATTTTTAGTTGGTCACGTTACTAAGATAGGTACGGTTGCCGGTCCGGCAGTTCTTACACATATAGTCGATACGGTATTGTGGTTTGAGGGCGATAAATCCCTGACATTGAGGCTACTTCGTAGCGTCAAGAATCGCTTTGGCCCAACCGACGAGGTGGGGATTTTTGAGATGGAGGATAAAGGACTTATGCCGGTTTCTTCTTATGAGAAGATTTTTCTCTCCAAGTCCCCAAAAGCTATTGCTGGAAGTGTGATCACCTCAGCCCTACAGGGTACGCGGCCGCTTTTGGTTGAAATCCAGGCTTTGGTGGTTTCTTCTCGGCTTCCCTTTCCAAAAAGAGTCGCTCAAGGGGTAGATTCCAAAAGACTTGAACTTCTTTTGGCTGTTCTAATCAGAAGGTGCGGTTTACCTTTGTATGAATATGATGTTTTTGTGAATGTGGCTGGTGGAATTAAAGTGACAGAGCCTGCAAGCGACTTAGCGATTTGTTTGGCCATCGCTTCTTCATTTTTCGACAAGGTTCTTCCCAAAGATACCCTGGCTTTAGGTGAAGTAGGGCTATTAGGAGAAGTAAGAGAGGTTGTGGCGCAGGAAAAAAGAACCAAGGAGGGGAAACGATTAGGATTTGGAAATCCAATAACTCATATGCAAGCTAAATTTGTAACCGATGCAATCAAGAGATATTTAAAGTAGTTTCCACAGGTTATCCCCAAAAAAGTTGATGTTATAAAAAGTCCCAATTATTTGGCACTTTTTGAAATTCAAAAACTATAGGTGTGGAATAAATAGGAGTTTTTGAATTATAGGGTTTGACAATGTTGACAAGGAGTGTTACAATTTTTTTGCTCATTGAATTGAATAAAGAGCATCGCCATCGCTGGAAATCTTCCCATCGAATAGAGATGCTCTTAGTTAGACGATTTGTCTTCTCGGGCAGATTAAGAGTACTTTTCTGCCATTATTGACAAAAGTATTTGTCTTTTGGGCAGATAAAGACAAATCAATTTAGAGTAGTAATATCTTGAAGTATTTGTCAAGGGTATGTTGAAAAGTTAAGAAAAACCGCAACGAAATTTCTGCATTGCAGGGGCGGGTGGAGTGTTGGGCAGGCGCTCTACCCGTTCCTAGAATGTAGAAGTTATTGCGGTTTTTCTTTTTTGTAAGGATTTCTCGGACGGGGGTGGCCCCGCACAGATCTTTCCTCGCGCTACGAACTACGTTTGTACCCGCGAGGGGCGATTGTACGGGGTGAAAGTGTTTGGGCAGCTTGCCCCGTTAATTACCGATGGTTAATTAATGGGGGCGCTCTACCCGTTCCTTAAGGTTAGATGCCAAGCGCGCTTTTTGATTGGTTAGTAGACTTCTGATTTGCTTGACAAATCACAAGAGTAGTCTTATCACGAAGTGACAAGTAGTATTATGACGAAGACTTGACAAGTCTCAAGGTTAGTCTTATAATACGCGTTAACCGATACAGACTAGGACTATGGTCCTAGTTATAGTATAGATTTTATAGTAATGATAAATGAAATTTGTCACAAGCTACGCTTATGATAAACAAAATTAAATTTTTACTTGCGAGCTTTCTATCTTTGGCATTGGTTTTATTGGTAAGTACTGTTTATGCCGAAGTCTCGCCGCCTACTTTTCCTTCCTGTTCCCTTCAATCCGGCAGTGGTGATATTGCTAATTATGATAATGGGCTTCATCAAATAGTTGGGGCTGGACTATTGGAAGGTGCTGATGATGTATATTCACAAGCAAACGGAAATGCACTGCAGTGTTTTTGTGCAGAAGGTGATAGCGGAATTCAAACCGTTTGGTGGAGAATTGGCGATTTAACATCCCAAGAAATAGAGGGATTTTTGAGTCAAGGTTGGGTACAGGAGAACGGTTTACAGTGGAATTTAGAGAATACTAATTATTTGGCTAAGAATTCCGAATTTTCTTGCGCCGAGCCAACACCAACACCTACACTCACGCCGACCCCAACTCCTACTTCAACGCCTACGCCAACTCCGACTCCAGGCGACGAACCTGAAAGTAGTTGTAGTGCGCTTTCAGCTTCTCCGTCTGAAGGAACTGCTCCTTTAACAATCAGATTCAACGGATCAGGATTTGACGAAGACGGTAAAATTAAAAAATACAGATTTGATTTCGGAGATGCATCGGGCGGTCAGCCTCAAGTCTGGGAACAGGAAGGATCTGAAGCATTTCATAGATATGAACACGCAGGTACATTTAAAGCAACTCTATCAGTGCAGGATAGTCGCAACAATTGGCGAGATGGTTCAAACTCCTGCAGAATTGAGATAAAGGTAAGTGATAAACCAAAAGTATTGACGGCAACCGTAACTTCACTTCCTAAAACAGGTGCACCTTTATCAATTATGCTAGTTCTTACAACACTAAGTGGTACAGGTGCTTATCTTTACAAACGCTTCAGGTTGGTTTAAGAATGTTTCCCAAAGGTACAATATATAAAGCTAAAGATGAAAAATCACACGGCGAACTAGTGCTTTCCTTAAGCAAGCCACTGCGCTTTTTCTATACCCTCATACGCGGAGCTGGAGCCGGTCTTATTGCATTCACACTTCTTACTCTTTTATTTACTTATGGGCCAATTGCCAAGCAAGAGCTGTCGTATTCACTTCGTGGCAAAACTGAGCCTACGGAAATTGTCACAACCGAAAGCTTGATTGACGTTGCCGAGGCAGATAGAGTGGTGGAAGTACAAAAAGAAGCCCAAAGTTTGGGAGTGAATTCTTACTTTTCGGTAGTGATTCCCAAGATCGATGCAGCCGCAAACGTCTCAGCTAACGTTGATACAGCAAACGAAGAAGTGTACCTTTCGGCTTTGAAACAAGGAATTGCACACGCAAAAGGTACATATTTTCCAGGTCAGGGAAGAAACATATATCTTTTTGCTCACTCAACAGATACAGAATTTAATGTTGCAACTTATAATGCAGTTTTTTATCTTTTGAGAAAACTGGAGCCTGGTGATAAACTGGTTGTCTTTTTTGCTGACGATAAATACGTATATGAAGTAACCGATAAGGTTGTAGTTGATGCCGAGGATACTTCCTACATTACCCGCGATTATGGAGCTGAAAGACTAGTTTTACAAACCTGCGACCCTCCGGGCACTACTTGGAAGAGACTATTGGTCATAGCAAAACTTGTAAATTCAATGTAGTTTATCGCCAGTTGACAATTCCCAAACTTATACATAAAATATTGACAGCGAATAACTTTTAGGTCGATAATTTTCAGAGCTTCTTAAGATTTCCTTAATGTAATAAGATTTTTAATTTCAAATCAATAAGTCCGGTTCCCGCTACTTAATCTAATTTTATGGCTGCTAAGAAAATTTCTACTAAAAGTAAAATTAAGAAACTAAAACCCGCAAATAGTACAAAGACGAAACCGGTTGATTCTTTAAAAGAAGAAAAACCAGAAGAAACAATTGCATTCCCAAAACCTCAAATGATCGGCGAATTATCAAAGGGCGAAGTAAGTTTGGCAAGAGATGATGATAGAGCTTCTTTAGTTGTTGATGAGCGAGTTATACCCGATTCAGGTCTTCCCACAGAGTCAGTATCAGGCATTTTGGACATTGCAACTGAAGGGTCGGGGCTTTTAAGACCTAAATTTTCAGCCTCTGACAATGACATCTATATTTCAGCAAGCCAAATCAGAAGATTTAATTTGAGAATTGGTGATAAGGTTGAAGGTTTTGCAAGAAGACCGAAGGAAAACGAGCGTTATTGGGGTCTTTTGAAGGTAGAAAGTGTTAATGGCGAACCTGCCGAGGAAATGACTGAAAGGCCTGACCTTGAGGATTTGACTCCTTTGTATCCTGATACAATAATTCAACTTAGTACCGGGGTAGAACCTCTAACAACGCGCGTGATTGATTTAATTGCTCCTATTGGTTTTGGTCAAAGGGGTTTGATTGTTTCACCTCCAAAGGCCGGAAAAACCTGGCTTCTTAAAGATATTATAAGCGGTATCGCTAAAAACTATATTGAAAATGGCCAGAAGTCTTCGAGTAGCAAAGCAAAAGGTTCGGTACATCTAATGGCGGTACTCATAGGTGAACGCCCCGAGGAAGTAACAGACATTACAAGACATATTGAAAAGGTAACAAATTCTAAAGGTGAAACTGCATCCTCTAATTTCGATGAGTCGCCTCGTGATCAAACAAGGGTAGGAGAGATAGCTTTAGAGCGGGCAAAGAGATTGGTCGAGAAAGGCAACGACGTAATAATTCTTCTTGACTCAATTACCCGTATGGCCAGAGCCTACAATCTTGCACTGCCAACTTCGGGTAGAACCTTAACAGGAGGATTTGACCCTGTCGCACTTTTTCCAGCCAAGAAGTTTTTCGGTGCAGCCAGAAAAATCGAAAATGGGGGTAGCCTGACGATAATCGGTACATGTCTAGTTGAAACCGGAAGTAGAATGGACGACCTTATTTATGAAGAATTCAAAGGTACAGGCAATATGGAACTTCATTTAGACCGAAAGCTGGCCAACAAAAGGGTGTTCCCTGCAATAAATGTTACGCTTTCCGGTACAAGGCAGGAAGAACTTTTGTATGGACCAGATGAATTAAAGAAGGTACACACGCTACGGAGGATGCTTGATATTGTTTCAGACAACGAGAGAACGGAAACTTTGCTCGAACGTCTTAAAAAGACCAAAGACAATAAGGAATTCCTCGATAGCCTGAAAGAAGGCTGAGTAATTTTTTTGTACCCCTCTTAAATTTGACCCCCTATATTTATATATGGTATCTTCTTGACTGGAAGTGAGAACTGTAAGATGGAAAACTTATACAAAAAAATTTTCCAATTTCTATCTGAAATAAAACTCTTTTTCCGTGAGATTTCGAGTTACTTCGTAAAAAAACTTCATCTATCGTTCATTCGCTTTGAGTCTGGAAAAGGTATTATAGTTTCTGCTTTATATAGGCAGAGGGGCAAGCTGGCAAGACGCCTAATACATTCGGGAATGGCGGGTTTAGCACTAGCAGGAATGATGATAGCGCCGGTTATTGCTGAAGAGTTTCCCGGAAGAAGTGTAAACCCATGGGATATACCTTCTCCATCATCTGTTGTACCTTATACGACCTCCGATCCTTATACCGAAACGCAAGTCTCGGTAAAGGGAAGAGCGGAGGAAGTTGAGTACACGGTATTAGAAGGCGATACCGTAAGCTCAATTGCCGCGAAGTTTGGGGTGAGTGCGGAAACTGTTAGCTGGGAAAATGACTTAGCAGGAGGGGATAGAATAAAAATCGGACAAACTTTGAGGATACTGCCGGTAACCGGGATTTCTCACAAGGTTAAAAAAGGAGATACTATTTATTCTATTGCCAAAAAGTACGACGTTGAGGCTCAGCAGATAGTCAATTATCCATTTAACGCATATTCCAATGACGAGTCTTTTGAACTGGCAATTGGACAGATTATTATTGTTCCTGACGGTGTATTACCCCGCGCAGCAGCTCCGGTTGGGCCAAGGACTCGTCAGCTTACACCAGATGCGGGAACCGTGGTTGCTTCGGGTGCCTTTGTCTGGCCGGCATCTGGTCGGATCACTCAAAACTTTGTTTGGTATCATAAAGGACTTGACGTTGCCAACAATGCTGCCCCCAATGTTTTAGCAGCTGATGCAGGAACCGTAGTGGGAGCAGGTTGGCTGGATGGTTATGGTTATGGAAATCGGGTAATAATTGACCATGGAAACGGATATAGAACTTTATACGCTCATTTGTCTTCCGTCTCCGTAGTATCCGGTCAAACAGTTACCCGCGGTAGTCCGATAGGAAGAATGGGCTGTACTGGTCGGTGCACAGGTACACACCTTCACTTTGAAGTTATTAAAAATGGAGTATATTTGAACCCGCTTAGTGTGCTTCAGTGATGGAAGTGAGAACTTGGAAATGGGATTGTGGATAACGAAGTGGGAAGTGAGAAAGAAAAATCACACATCTCACTACGCACATCTAGAATGCTATAATTTACTCACTCAGGGCTCATAAGCCAAGCTTGTCACTTCGTGATAAGCAAAGCTTGAGAGCCCTCGAGTTTACTCTCGGGCTCATAGGTAAACGGTATACCGTACCCTTCGCATGGGTAAGTTCCGAGTTCGATTCTCGGTGAGTCCACACGATTTGTATTTTTATTATAAAAATGATATATTTAGTCCTATTGACTGCTCCATTTTCACTGTTTACAAATAAATAACTCCTGTCCTCTCCGAGCTGTAGGTTCTACGAGCCGGAGCCAAATAATCTGCCCCAATAAACTATGTTATTCTTTGCTTTGTTTACCCTTGGTTACTTTTTCGGAGTTTTTATAACTCTTTATGTATCTGGACGTAAGGAGAAAGTAGGGCAGCGTTCGGTTGTGAACAGCGCGAAAAACTCAGTCAATCAGGTGAATTCCAGTTCGTGGGAAGTATTTAGTGAGCTTACGAAACCGAATTTTCGGGCTGATAAGACAATTGAGGAGTATGGCAAAATCGCTACGACGTAGGCTTTACAATAGCTTTTCTACTTTGAAAGAGGGAAAAAGAGTTTTTTTCAGATTAATACCTTCTCTTTCCGCATATACTATTGCTTCGAAAATCTTTCTCGCACCGCTTAAATTTATACCTTCTTGTTGAGTTAAATATTTGAGAAACTGTAGCCTCTCTAAGTCTTTAATTGAAAAAAGTCTCCGATTGGTTTTGGTTCTGTAGGGTGTTATAAGACCTTCTCTTTCATAGAGCATTAGCGTTCTAGGGTGAAGTCCGAGAAGATTAGCGGCTACGGAGATTGTTAAAATAGGTTCAGTGGAGCTCATGTTAGGTAAAATGATATAGTTTAAGATTAATAACTTATATCAATAGTGTCAATAGCTGTTTAAGTAGCTTATTTTACTTATTAACTATTGCTCACATAATTTGTGTAAGTGACAGTTGGATATAATAAGTATTTAATTCAGGTTATATTATTATTGTTTTATAGTTTTGATACTTTATATTCAATATATTATTTACTTTTCTAGTGTAATCCTCTAGTAACACTTTCCAGTATACTTTTAGTACCTTACTAATCCCTTAATAAAAACATTAGCGCTTAAATTGCACTATGTCAATATATTAATTAACATTACCGTTTATGGCTATATTCAGGTTCTTTTACTTGAGTAAATAGTTTCGCCAAAAACTAGGTTTGTAGTTTAATAGATTATTTAATGCTTTTAATTACAGCTAATTGTTAATTAGGCCTATAGAGGCATACTAGCCACAAAGTTCAAATCCTTCGCTAATTATTTGGGATAAACGATCCTATATATATGAAAAATATTATTAAAAAGAGCAAGGTTGCACTTTTAAGGCTAAAAACTATTATTAGTAAATAGCAATAGAAATAATTGAATTCTTATTATTTTATGCAAACATCGCGAATACCCCCGCAGCTGCGGGGGATGATGCGAAGCAGTGCCGAAAGACTCGTCGAGCCTGTAAGGCGAGAATACTGCGACCTTTAGGCCGTAGTAGTTTATTCTAACTTCCGTACACAAAAATTGTCATAACCCTTGACATAGTACCCATAAAAGGTAACAATTAATATGCCTAGTAAATCAGGCACAATTATCTGCCCATGTCTGAAAAAATTGCCCATGGGGCGATTGACGCTCCTCATAGCAGACATATTCTTGGAAAAGTGCTTCGTGGTAAGCTCTCTAAGGCTGGTGCTGCTCGTAGGCTTGGTGTGTCCAGAAAGACGGTTTACGTTTGGTTAAAGAGCGTCCGGCTTCCCTCAGGGCATAGAGACCCAAGCAAAAGAAAGGCTTTCAAGAAAGATATTCTCCGCATAATAACCGCAAACCCAGCATTTGGGCCTAAACATATTTCTAGGGAGCTAGAGAAAAGGCAGAAGTATTTGAGCCCAAGAAGTGTATGGCTTGTTCTTAAAGACCTCGATCTTAATACGAAAGATGAGCGTGTTAATCACGCCTATAAATATAGAAAGCCGACTCAAATTCAAGATCCCAATTTTCCGGCATACCTCAGACTCACTCCTGAGGCTAGAAAGCGGATGGTGGAAGAAGTTATTTTATCAGGAAGAAAAGTCGGTGATGTGTGCTCTGATTTTCAGGTTCCCAGAAAAACTTTTGCAAAGTGGAAGAAAAGATATATTCAAGCTCAAAAAACCGAAGAAAACATACTATTAGCATTAAATGATCAACACCCGGAAGGACCAAATCACCCCAAAGGCGCGAGTCAACAAGCGGTAAAGGCGGTTTTAGGTGCAGTTATCGAAAATCCTACTTTATCTTCTCATAAAATTACCAGGATGTTGGGATTTATCGGAAATCACGGAGTCCAGAATATCCTTAAAAGAAATAATCTCAATTTATATTCACTAAGACTTGTGTACTCCAGGACTCACAAGGTAGTACCCCTTTCCGAACCAGTAGCGCCCAGTTTTCTGGATAGAATCAGGCTTGTTTGGGAGCAGTTTGTAACGAGTCTTGCTCCGGCACCGCCGCCTGAAAAAAGAACTCGATTCATTAATATCTTCAAGGCTTTTGCTACTTCGGCGTTTGCTTCGTTTGTAATCATATTTACGCTTATCAGTTGGATAAGACTAATTGGAGGAGCTGAATCTTTAACCAAAGGAACAGGATTATTTTTTGCAACAATTGCGCTAATTAATGGTAGTTTATTTTTCCTTTATTCTCTTAAGTATTATCTGACACTGGCGATAGTACTTTCTTTCAGTCAGGCGGAGGGAGGTGAAGGGCAAGAGGTAAATGGTAAAAGGGGAGGAATTCTTAACTGGTTATTGGGTTTAGGCCCCCGGCTGGCCTCTGGCTCGGAGAGAGAGCCTCAGGGCTCGGAGAGAAATGGGAAAGTGGGCCCCATTGGTCTTGAACCTAATCTTGAGCATGTAGTTTTAAAAAGACACCCATATATATCGGTACATATTCCTTTCTATAATGAGAAGTATGTTGTAGAGAGGGCAATCAAAGCAGCTACAAACTTTGATTACCACGGAGATTATGAAGTAATAATAGCAGATGATTCAACAGATGAGACTTCCAAAATAATTACAGATTATTTTGGAATGCTAAATGCTAAATGCCAAATGACAAATGGGGAGGGATGGACATTAACTTCTGCTGAAGTAAGACCGGGGGTAACCCTCAAACATCTTCATCGTACCTCCCGCTCGGGATTCAAAGGTGGAGCTCTTCAACTTGCTCTCAAACACACAGACCCCAGAGCAGAATTCGTATCCGTCTTTGACGCAGACTTTGTACCATATCCGGATACCTTGGAACTCTTCCTTAAGTATTTCCAGGCAACGGCCGGCTCTCTTGACTTTGTCAAGACGCCGATTAACGCCAAATCCGCGCAAATCAGCGCGGCGCCGAAGGACGCCGATAGTCAGCGCTCATCAGCGAGCAGCATAGCGGCAGTCCAAGGTTACCAGTGGCATGTACTAAACAAATCCGAGAACTGGATAACCAGGGGAGTAAGGAGTGAATATGCAGGAAGCTATGTAATTGAGCGCTCAGGAACGGAAATCTATTCAGGACTAAAACAAATATCAGGAGCAGTTTACATGATACGCCGTGATGTACTTGAAGAAGTTGGTTGGGGAGTAAGTATAACGGAAGATTTTGAGCTAACCCTTCGACTGTACGCTCAGGGCTATAGGGTAGTCTATACCCCCTACATCCAAGCACCAGCTGAGTGTGTATCTACCTTAAAAAGATTAATCAGGCAACGTATGAGGTGGGCTGAAGGACACAGCCATAACGTTCGAAAAATGTTCACAAGATTGCTCTTCGGACACTGGGATGAAGTGACTGGTGACTGGTCACTAGTGACTAGTGAAAGAAAAAACACCAATCACCAATCACCAATCACCAATCACAGAAGGTGGACTCCTTCCCCCCTAACCCTTTCCGAGAAACTGGAATTTCTCTACCTTTCCCCCTACTACCTCCAATCTTTTTTCTTTTTGCTGGGTACCTTCTCTTGGTTAATATCAGAAACTATCTTCCAAGTCCGTCTTCCTTTCTGGACAGCAATCTGGGGATGGAGTCTGGTTTTAACCAATCTTCTCGCACTTCCCTTAATGAACTCAGTGGGACTATTTCTTGAAGAATCAGAAGAAAGAGACTACCAAGGAATTGCCTCCTTCATCGCTCTTACCTATATAATAGTACCCTTCCAAGCTTATGCCTCCTTGAAAGGATTCTTACAAAAAGAAGAAGGACCATGGTTTAGAACCCCCAAGACAGGAAGGATTACAGATGTTTTTGCCCGAGGACGATTCTACAGATTTATATCAGGGATACTACCGGGGCGTACGCCAGCTATTAGGGCTCAGAGCTTAGCTACCAGTTTCAAACCACTAATATCTAACTCCTACCTGTCCCTCATAACTGCTAATAACCGCTTCGACTCTTTCAATATCAAAACAAGACGAGGGCAGAGGTGGATGGGTAAGTTAGTAGTCACAATTGTTCTTATGATTTCAATTACGCTGGGAGCTTATGCACCTTATATTCAGATATTTGATGATTCCAAGTTGTCCGGAACCGGAAGGGGAGTTCTGGTTATTCCAGAAGATAGTAGCCGCAAACAGGGGCTTTCCTTGGTAAAGGAAGTTTTGGCGCAAGAGAACAACCAAGAAGGTAGCGACCCCCCCTTTATACTGGAAACAATAGGATTAAAACTTGAAGGTAATAAAACGAAATTCACCAATCTTGAGATACCCAAGTTTACAGTAAAGATAGTTTCTTCGTATACGATAAATAGCTTATTCAGTAAGATTTTCGGTCGTAGCGATTCCTCTAATACCAGTTTTTCAGAAAGTGTGGAGGCTTATCTCCTTGACGAGGGTGGGAATAGATATCAGGTTCGAGTTAATCAGGTAGAAAAAGGAATATTTGAAATCACCGTAGATCCCTTTTTAGGTACACCTGCCGGTGAGTTTAGGCCTTTAAAATATACGCTCTTGGTAAATAAAGGAGAGTCGGGTCTATTATTAGACTTTGAATGGGGGAATTTCGAATTTCTTCCCCTTACCGAGCTTTCTGAAAAAAGAACTCTTGCTTCAAAAACTTTCAGGAAAGATGACGGAAACTTCAGAAGCGTGTTTAGTACCGGAGTGCTGCATTATCAGGACGAGAAAGGGGAATTTAGGGAAATAGACCCATTCATTACTGTTTCCAATAAGGAAGGTGTACTTTTTGAAAACACCAAAAATGTCTACAAATCTTTCTTCTCAAAGGTTAAGGAAGGCGAAACCTTTATTGATTTTGAAGAGGGAGGAAGAAAAATTTCTTTGGGGTTAGGTGAGAATGCGGTATTCGGCCAGCTCAATACTGATTCGAGTATGGCGAGGAATGCCAATAAGATTGTTTATGGAGATATCTATGGAGGTGTAGATTTGCGTTTTGCAATCACTCCCGAGCGGGCAATTGAGGAGTTTATTCTAGAAACATATAAGGATTTTGATAAAGTTGAATATCTAGTTGACCTTAAAGGACTGGATTATCGTTTAAAAGATGACAAGACAATTGAGTTTATTGACCCAAAGAGTGGCGAGATTGTCGCGACCGCTCTCCCTCCCGAGATGTACGAGATTACTCCTCTTAAGGAGGGTGGATTACGAAAAGTCGGCAAGGAAAACTATGGACTTCGCTATGAGGTTGTCCAGATTGACTCCGATACTCTTGAGATAGCGAAAGTCTTAAACGAAGAAGGAAAAAAATGGCTTGAGGATCCCGAGCGCGTGTATCCGGTGGTCATTGACGTGGTGGACACTTTCTCCATCGCGGCGAGTGGGGACGATGGGGAGTTAAATAAAGATGGTTCAGACCCTAATAAAGGGACTGCCTGGACTAATGCAAGAAATGCTACGCCATCGGTGGACACTAATGCATCCCAGCTTTACCCTGGCCGGGTGTGTAGTTTCTTTTCTCCTAACTGGATCTGCGATATAAATCGTTCGTATCTGAGGTGGGACACAAGCGCTATCGCTGATGGCGATACCATTAACAGCGTTACGTTGCGTCAGTACTTGCTTTCAGATCAATCGACCGACGATTTTACCCTTGCAGTTTTAGGAAATAACGGGACAACATGTTGGGGAGCGACACTCGCGGCTGCAGATTATGGTTGTGGAGCGACTCAGTGGGGGTCTATCAATACTAGCAGCCTTCCAGCGGTCAATAATACATTTGATATTACACTGTCTACTAGTTCGGTGAATAAGACTGGTTATACTGAAGCTGAACAGAAAAACACGGATGATAATAAATCTACAGGGGCAAATAGTGGTGCACCGGCTAACTCTGAACGTATTTTAGTAGAAGCCATTGATGACTCTGGATCCAATGAAGCGGATTTGATTGTGGATCACAGTGGCGGAGGTGGATTTTCGGTTGGCGGGACGGTTTATCTTAATAACGAATCAACAATAGGAACTTCAGGAAACGGAGGGCCGTGTGATGGATCGACCATCGTTTCCCTCAGAGTTAATGGTGGTGCTACGCCGTCTACCGCCACCTGTTCGAGCAGTACCGCCGTCTTTTCGGTTACTGGAGTCACGGCCAATGCGGGGGACACGATTACGATTTACCTTACTTCCACCCAAAAAGCCAACCGAGTCTATGTTTCAGACGGTACGGCGGATACGGGGATGAACCTCTATGTCGATGTTGTGGCCGTTGGGGATGAGCAGGACGGGACGGCGACAATTTTGGATCTTTTGGACTACGACAATGACCAAGATGCAACCAATATGCTTTTTGACGCAGACGATGCGGCGACGGACTTTCTTTTAGTTGATTCAGGAGTCGAACTGCACATTCACACGGGAGATACCCTCGATCCCGGTGGAGACGTGGATACTCAGGGGAGCGCTGGGGATTTGCATATTGATGACAATTCCCTTATGGAGGTGGATACCGCAACCTCGACTTTTACGGGAGACGTTGCCATTGATGCTGGAGGAACCTGGCGGGTGAATGCAAACGCCGCTGTTGATGGGGGAGATATAACGACCACGACCACGGGCCAGACGACTACAACTACTGGAACGCCCACAGTTACTGTTACGGGCGCAGGTACATTAGGTAACGGATCCGGAACGTTGACGTTTTACAATCTCTCTTTGAGCGGAACTGGTACATCGACATTGAATTCTCCTCTAACAACAAATAACAATTTGACCGTTGGAGACGGTACAAACAGTCATACTCTTGAAAACGAGACTAATGACGAGATTATCAATGTGGACGGGGGGTTGACAATTTCTGCTAATGGGACGCTGACGGCCTCTTCGACAGCCTCTTTTACAGTTCAGGGGAACTGGACAAACAGTGGGACTCTTAACGAAGGAACCGGGACAGTTACCTTTGACGGCACGATTTCAACTACACTCAACTCAGGCTGTACAGATGCGGGCGCTTGTACTACCCAAAATTTCTCAAACATCATTTTGAACAAAACCAGTGGTACGGATGCCAATGACAATGTTACTCTTTCAATTAATCATCTTCGGGTTACCAGCCTCATAACGATAACCGATGGCGAGTTAGTTCAGGGGGCTTTGAATGTACGTTCAGAAGGGTCAAGTGCAGTGACCATTGCGGCGGCGGGTGCATGGACGAATATCTCAACCGGTGATTTGACCTTGGGGGGTTCCTTTGCCAATTCAGGAACAGCCACATTTCAAGGGAACGGGAGTGCCTGCGGGGATGCCAATGATATCCTTCTTCGTTCAACTGCTGCCGCTCAACGGTCCTGGACCGGAGCGGGAACGTTCAATATCAATGATGCGGATATTGAGTATCAGGCAGGGACCGCGAGTATTACCGCGTTTAGCTCAACCGATTCCCTCAACAATGGCGCAAACTGGACGATTCTTTCCAATTGCGGATCCGCGGTAAGTACCTCTACAAGCCAAGAGGCGACCGCATGGAGTTTCCAAAGAAAGACGTTTTATGACTCAACGAATAGCAGAGATTGGACATTTTTTTATGACGGGGATTCAATTGAGGGATGGTATTCTACTAACGCCGGAGATTCCTGGAATGATGCTACTAATGCTGATTTGGCAGTCAACACCAATGATTTTTCCATCTGGCATAATCCCGGGGAAACATACGTTTTTATTTCCTATGCTATATCCGACGATGTCAGAATTAGACGAGGAACATTATCGGCAACCGATATCACTTGGGGAAGCGAGTTTACTGCACTTGATGGGACGGGATCATCTGCCACCTACAAATACGCAAATGTCGCGCGCGACAGCTCCGGTCTTTTATGGGTAGTTGCCCGATATACTGCAGGGTCAACTTCTACCGCCACCTATTACTTTGACGCACATCACGCAACCGAAGTCTGGACTAACCCGGATAACATGACTGACGGAAGCACATCTACCTTTTCCTCGAGTGGTACTGACGCAACAGTGCAGCTGAATAATTCAAACACAAATAATGGGACAGATTTGGGGACTATCACCAAGGTGGAGATTCGGGCGCATGGTTATTCGACATCCGGGGACGACGCCTTCCTGCGGCCGGTTTTTGGGGGAACGAGCGACGGCAGCAACCAGACGTATGATCTACCCCAGGGAAGCGCAAATGCCGCCTACAGCAGCTATTTTGATATTACAACTGATACCAATGCTCCCAACCCTTGGACTTGGACCGATGTTGACAGTTTAGATATCGACATTGAGCAGCAAAGGGTGGGGGGTCAGGATACATCTTTCATTTCAAGGGTTGAAATTCAGGTGACTTATATCTCTTCAACTAATTACTATTTGCGGGCAACGCGTTGCAGCTCGGCTGACCCGGATACTACCTGCAGCGGTAGTGGACCGGATAATCTTTCCGATACCACAAATACCAATACCAATGTATACGGAGTCATCGTCCCGGAGGCGTCACAGGATATGTATGTTGCCTGGATTAGAAATGCGGCTATTGAAGGAAGACAGTGGGATAATGATGCTGCGGGGGATAAATGGGACCCTGACATATCAGTAGCTGCGGATTCAATTGCAACAGGCAAGGCCGGGTTGGCGAGTAACTTTTCATTGGTATCGGATACGAGCAGTAATGTTGAAATTGTTTATGTTGACAGCCTGGACAGGGTACAGCATCAGGAGTGTACAGCGGTATGTTCCGGTACATTTGGAGCGGCAACTAGGTTAGATGGAGCAACAGTCAACGAATATGTCACGGTTTCGGTCAATTCCGACAATAATGACGTTTATGCCATCTGGCTTCGTTCAGGAACTGCGTATTATAATGCCCGAACCGGAGGAACTTGGGACGGGGAGACGGACACGGGGTGGATTGAAGGGACTTCGCCTAAGTATTTAACTTCAAATTTCCGGGGGCCGGGAAGAATTTTTGCCGAATGGACATCTGGAAGCGGTTCCCCCTTTAATGTCAATTGGGATTACATTATCATTCCAGAGTTTCTTTGGTTGTTTTTACCGCTAGGGCCATTTCTGCCTTTGATCTTGAGAAAAAGAAAGACCTGATTCGTAGAGAGATACCTCTCTAAAGTAAGTTCTGTTATGGATTACTAGATCACGAGCACGACGACCGATCCGGCAAGCACTTATAAACTAGGTCGGGACACGGTTTTGCCTCAACTGTCGAAGCAAAAGGGGCGGCCAACACCATGAATACAAGAGCTAACAATACTGCTATTCCAACTATTCTCATCTTTCCTCACCTCCTGGCTTACAATAAGAGAATAGACATATTAGTGGTTATTGTCAAGAACTACGAAATCTGACACGACAATTGCGATGCGGTTTTTAGTCCGGAATACTTTCGTTGTTTTACCGCTAGGGCCATTTCTGCCTTTATTGTTAAGAAAGAGGAGAAAGTTCCGCCAGAATTAGAAGAGATATGAAGCAAAAGAAAGTTTTTAAAAAGATACTTCTGATTACGGCTATAATATTACCGGTTTTGCCTGTGATTGTAACTTTTTCTTCTGTCTTGACATCCTTTTTTGAGAAAATGGAGTGGTATTTGTGGATTCAAGAAGCTGTTGTTCCCTTCGAGTCAAGACTGGTAGCGGTTTTAATTAGGGTTGTGGGAATAAAAGGGATGATTAGCTCAAATGCAAACTATTCCATGGTTTTGCTAAAACCGGAGGGGATTTTGCTTCCCGTTGTTATTTCCTGGAACTGCCTTGGTTGGCAGAGTATGATTCTTTTAAGTTTGACGTTGATTACCGGTCTTAGAGGCAAGTACACTTTCTTAAGTAAAATTCAAGTATTAATTTTAGGGATTTTAGGAACGTTTCTTTCAAACCTTTTCAGAATGGCTTTTATAGTAGCCTTGGCCTTTTACTGGAACCAGTTAGCAGCAAGAATCGTCCACGACTACTTTGCCAGCTTTATAGCTCTAATCTGGTTAATTTTCTTTTGGTGGTTTTCTTACTCCTTCGTCCTTGATGAGAGAAAAGCCATCGTTCAAGAAAAAACCATTAAGGTTTGAGCATGGGTTTTCGTATACATATATCCTGGTTGACAAAAGAGAGGAAATTTCTTAATATGAATTCAGTTACTTAACAATTTTGTTAAAATAATGAACTTCCAGGATATAAGAACCAGGCTAAAAATTCACAATTTGGTCGTTTTTACGACCAGTGATTTTATGAATTTATTTGGACTGACCGGAAGCACTGCGGCTGTCAAGTTGACAAGATACAAGAACAAAGGCTATATAGAAAGCCCTAAAAGGGGAGTTTATATTCTTGGCGACGAGGGAGTCGATAAATTCCGCGTGGCCAACGTTTTGTACTCTCCTTCATATGTTTCAATGGAAGCGGTTTTGTCAAACAAAGGCATCATTCCAGAGGTTGTTTATGCCATTACCTCGGTTACCACTAAAGCCACAAGGGAATTTTCAGACCAAGATACCCTTTACAAATATTACAAGGTAAAAACCAAAGCTTATACAGGTTATTTCAAGGAGAAAGAACACTTAATCGCCACGCCAGAAAAGGCCCTAGTCGATTACTTGTATTATGTCTCTTTGGGTAAAAGGAAGCTCAATGAGAGAATTAATTTTTCCGGTCTTGAGGGGGATAAGATTCATTATTATGTTGAGTTTTTTTCAAGCAATAGGCTTAACAATTTAGTGAGGAGGCTCATTGAATGATAGATAACAAAAGGCTAGAAACAATCCAGGCGAGTTTTCAAACTACCCCCGAAGCTGTTATTAGAGAGTACTCCCAGCACCTTTTTCTTTCTTTGTTTTATAGAGAACGGGAGGCTTTCAAAGTTCTTTTTAAGGGAGGAACGGCACTAAGATTTGCCTACAAGAGCCCCCGGTTTTCAGAAGATTTGGATTTTTCTGCTTTTGGGACAGACGCTCGCGGACTGGAGGAAATCATTTTAGCTGTTTTACTTGAGCTTTCCCGCCAGAACGTCAAAATTGAGATTAAAGACTCCAAGACTACGACTGGTGGCTACCTTGCCAATCTGGTTGCTTTTATTGAGGATAGACAAGCCTCAATTGCCATCCAGGTCTCTTTTAGAGGCAAAAGCAAACTGGCACCTGAGATTGTCAATATCACTAATGAATATATTCCCACATATGTAGCAAATTTAGTGCCGCAATCGGTTTTGGTTGGGGAGAAGGTACATGCGGCTCTGACCCGAGGTAAACCCAGGGATTTTTTTGACGTTTATTATCTATTGCGTGAGGGTTTGATAAAAGGAGAAGATATAGAAAAGCTTAGAAAAGTGAGAGAGATTTTAAAACAAAAAGACATTGATTTTAAGAAAGAACTGGAACTTTTCCTACCAGCGAGCATGAAGCATTTTGTGGCTAGTTTTCCAGGCCCTCTTCTAAGGGAGCTTGAGAGATTTGTGTAAACCGTTGCAAACACCCATCCAGCGAATTCCTTTATATTAGAGCCCAACGTTGAAAGTGCCCAATCGGATTTGTAAGCGCTTGCCCCGCAAAAATTGCATATTTGGGCGAGGTTTTGGTCCCCAAAGTATGTTTACATCCTCCCCCTGTTAGATACGAAATTATCTCACGGGGCGTCGGAGGAGCGCAACTTCGGGGCATGCCCCGCACAGAACTTACCCCGCAGCAAACGTTGGTGCGGGGGGCGTTTATGCGGGGTAAAGGTTTTCGTATGGTTTTGTACTTGACCCGTCTGACGGGTCTTGAGCCCAAGAAGCCAAATTTTGAAGAAACAATAGTTGACAGATAATATACAATTATGTATATTAATTGTTAATGACATTTTTAGATTTAAGAGGTCGGATAAAGGTAAATATATTTACTTTTTTGGATGTACTTAAATTTTTTCCCGAAGAGAACACACACAATATAAAGATCCAGCTTTCGCGCTTTAGCCAAAAAGGCCTCATACATAATTTTAAAAGAGAGTGGTATTGTTTTGATCAGAAGCTGGTTGACTCCCTTGAAGTTGGAAGCATGCTTTATAAACCTTCATATATAAGCATTGAGACCGCGCTCAACTATTTTGGTATAATTCCTGATATTCCGCAGGCGGTAACCTTAGTTACCACAACAACTACAAAGAAGTTCAAAAATGTATTCGGAAACTTTTATTATACAAAAATAAAACCCTCCTTATTTTTTGGCTTTACAAAAGTGAAATCTTCCGTTTCCGAAGGCTATTTTAATTTGGCAGGGAAAGAGAAAGCAATCCTTGATTTTTTTTATTTAAGAAAAATAACGAGCATTTCTGATTTAAGATTAAACTTGGAAGAGGTTGATCAAAAGCTTTATCGAAAATATGCCGAAAGTTTCCCATCTTGGATACCAAAGATATGAATTCTATTAGCGATAATTTCGACCAGATCCTTGAGTTTGCAAAGAATTATGGCTTACCTCCGGAAAAAAAGAGGGCAATAATCCGAGAGTATTTGCAAACGAAGATTTTAGAAATTATCTACTATGAGAAGATTTCTTCGAAAGTTTTTTTTGTAGGGGGAACTTCGTTAAGATTACTTCGCGGTCTAAACCGTTTTTCAGAGGATCTTGATTTTGATACGATTGATACACCTTCAAAGCTAATTGATTTATTGGCAAAAAGGATACATGAAAGATTGGTGGGTGAAAACATTGAGGTTGAACTTTACAAAAATGTTACAAAAAAGAAAGCATACTATGAACTTCGCTTTAAAGATTTGCTTTATGAGCTTAAAATATCTACAAACAAAGATGAAAAACTTAAAATTAAACTTGATTTTGAAAAGTTCTGGCGGGGTCAGGAAAAAGATGTTGTGCTTCTAAAAAGATATGGATTTTTAGCCAATGTAATTACCCTATCCCAATCTCAAATATTGGTCCAAAAGCTTCTTGCCTATCTAAAAAGGGAACAAACACAACCAAGGGATTTATACGATATTGTTTGGTTAATGTCACGAGGGGTGAATGTAGATAGAGATTTTATAAAAGAGAATAGACTTAACCTTGATTTATTATCCTTGGCAAAAGATAAATTTATTAAGGAGAAGAGAAAACTTAAGGGTTTCAAAGTTAAACTGCAACCGTTTTTGATAAATCCTCAAGACGTAGGCAAACTGGAATTGTTTGAAAGTCTGATCGATTAGACCACTCGGGAGTATTCTCCGAGTCAGTCTGAGCTAAAGGTTGCACCTAGGGATGATTGATTAATCACATTTATGGTTCAACTCTGGCAGTCCTTACATAGTTATTTGACTTTTGGTAATTCAGCTACTCCTTCATTTTAGAGCCAAAGAGTGACGTTCAAACGCAGGCGGTACAATGATTGCTTGCCCCGACTGAGTCGGGGTTCTGGTCCCCACACAGAACTTACCCCGCACCAAACGTTGATGCGGGGGGCGTTTATGCGGGGCATGGGTTATCGTATAGTTTCGTACTTGAGGAAAAGGTAGTAAAGTAAGTTGATGTATCCTTCTGAGACTTCATTGATACCGGTTACCGTAGCTTTAGCCCGTTTTGTTGAGAACAATGGGTTGTTTTCGATGATGGGTCAATATCCTTACTGGTATCTTGGAGTTCCATTTCGATTTTTAACAGGACCGATTATTCCTTTGCTTCAATTATTTTTTCACCGAACTTTTCCAAATGTATCATTGTTTAGTATTACGATATATATAGTATTATTTGGGTTTTTGTTATCTGCGATAGGATGGGGATTTCTCGTAGGGAAAATTCAAAATTCAAATTTCAAAATCCAAATATTTGGCATTGGTCATTTGGCATTTATCATTTTACTAGTTCTTCCCTGGCGTTTATTTTCTTCACTTACTCTAAATGAAGCTTCAATAACCCTTGCCCGTAATTTTTTACCTTGGGTTTTGTTGGCGTTTTGGGGAAATTTAAAGAAGGGAGATATGGGGGATCGGGGAGATTGGAGGAAAAAGGTTGTGGCGATTTTGGCTTTATCGACGCTTCTTTTGGTTAATACCAGCATTTTGCCGATTTTTTTGGTTGGTTTGACATCTTTGGTTTTGGCTTCGTCTTTCAAAGAAGGAAGATTTCGCGGTATCACCAAAAGGATTAAATCTTCCTTATCCCTTATACTTTATTCCTTATTACTAGTTACTCTCTGGTATACACCGGGATATTGGATCACAGTTTTAGCAAATCCCTCAATTGGTGGAGCCTCGGGAATTAAGGTTATTTTTAGAATTTTAGATCTTTTGAAAACATCGCTTCCTTTGGTTTTGGCTGTAATAACTGTCTACTTTACGGGGAAAATTAAAAACAGGTTGACTGTATTTGTATTAATTTGGATTTTGACATTTGGATTTTTGACTTTATTAAGATTTATAGGGGATCCGGACTTTTGGATGGATTGGACAGCCTGGTTTTACGAACTGGAAGTAGGAGTTGCGTTACTTCTTTCAAACTTTATATTGTCCATTCCGGGACGTCTCAAAACCAGGAATGACAAATTTCAAATGACAAATGACCAATCAAATTCAAAATCATTTGGCATTGGTAATTTAGCATTTATCATTTTGATCCTCATGCTTCCTTTCTACCTAACTTGGAGGTTTCATTTAGTATTGGGACGACCGAAGCTTATAAGCCAAGATATTCCTCAAGGAGTTCAATCTCTGAACAAGTTAGCTCAAATAGCCGACCAAAAGAGTGTATTTTTATCCGGTTCTACGGTTTTTTGGGCAAATGCAATTTATGATATTTATCAATTAAGGGGAGGAAGAGACCAGGTTGCGGTTCATCCAAATTGGGATAAAGGAGCTTTTGAATTACGCGAGGGAAAAGATCCCGAGGCCTCATTAAAATGGCTTAATGAATTGAACATAAACTATGTTTTAGTCCACGGGCCAAAATCACCAGAGTTTTATCATGATTTTAGAAACATAAATAAATGGAAATATATCGGAAATGTTGTTTGGGAAGATGGCGGAGATGTAATTTACCAAATTCCTAAATGAACTGTTTGCAACTGACAATTCTTCAATTCGGTATGCTTTGAATAAGTTCTTTATGGAACGGGGGAGGCCAAAGGTTGAGAGGAGGTCAGATAAAAAATAAGCAAAACTACATCGATTACTGTAAAAAGAATCAAACCAATAATTATTATTGCAGTCCAGGAAATTTCTTTTTTAGGCTGACTGATTTTTTGGATTTGAACGGGTTGGTCGTTAGGGATATTTTGAGTTAGTTGTTGTTGAATAATCGTCGGAGGAATCAAAACATTGGATGGTTTGGGTGCGCTAACTTTTGGTTCTTGGATGGCTTGAGTAAAAGTTTCTTTTTTAGCATCTTGCGGTTTTTCAAGTAAGATGGTTTTTTCTTGCTTTATTTGGACTTCTTTTTTTGTAGAGACTCTTGCGTATTTTTGCCCAAATAATTTATCTAAGTCTTTTTTTAAAAAATACCTATGTCCGCCAGGGGATCTAAGAGCTAAGATTACTTTCTTTTTCTCCCAACGGCGGAGTGTATCAATAGAAACTCCTAAATACTCTGCAGATTCTCCTATACTTAATCTTTCTTTGTTTATTTTTTCCTGAAAGTTATTATGCATAGATATAAGTTAAAGAATACTTATTACACGATAAACATTTTGCATATATATTAGTGAACATTCTTATATATAAATTACTTAAAGTCAAGAAGTATATTAGGCAGTAAAAAACGGGTATTGACCTTGGTCCCACATGGTGCTTACACTTGTTTTAGATATAAAATGGCTAATACTGTCCTTAGCCCAAAACAGCGTCTTAAACTTGTTGAGAGAGTCTTCAAGGAAGATAAATTAGTTGCTTCTGCATGTCAGGAATTTGGAGTATCCCGCTTTACTTTTTATAAGTGGGCAAAAAGATACGATAAAAGTGCTTCAAGGAATCAAAACTTAAGAAATTTGGCTGATATAAAAAGGAGAGTAAAGCTATCTAAGAATATAGCCTCAAGTAATGTAGTTGCGGAAGTAAAAAAAATAGTTTTAAACAAACCTAGTTTAAGCAAATATGAGATTACCAACGAGCTTAAAAAGCGCTTGGCTAATAAAGCATTAGGAGTCCACGGTGTTTACAATATACTTAAAAGGTCCGGCCTGAATACTTTTGAAGATAGGAAAAAGTGGCAGCAATTCGTATTAAGCAGTAAAAGGCGAACACTAACTCCAGGACAAAGACTGGAAGTTATTCGAAGAGCAGAGCAGCTTCGTGTTCCCATTGCGCAGGTTTGCAGAGATATCGGCATCTCTCGATATACTTTTTATAAATGGAAGAGAAGATGGGAGAAATCGAGCAAGAATATTGATGCACTAAGAGATAGAAAGCCACAGTATGATAGAAGGCGTTTGAGGATACAACCAGAATTAGAGAAAGAAATATTATCAATAGTAATAGAATTTCCTAATCTAAGTAAATATGGCATTGCCAGAAGATTATCAGATAAATTAGGACCAGTCGTAGGACCTCATGGTGTATACAATGTTCTTCTTAGAAACGGATTAAATATTCCAGAGCTAAGACTTGCATATTCGAGAGCTTATACTCCTGAAGTATCAGTAAAGCCCGGTGTTTCTGATAGAATACGATATGTTTTAGAACAGTTTGTTACATCATTGGCACCCGCACCACCTCCTAGGCTCGCCATAGCTTTAGCGCCGGCGGCCCGCACGTTTTTTAATTTTCTCAAAACCTTCTCAATAACCTCAATTATTTCTTCGGCAACCATTTATTCATTCCTTTGGTGGATTAGTTTATTAAAAGAACAATTTGTAAATGTATCAATAGGATTAATTTTTGCAACAGTTGCTCTTTTTATGGGTTCAATATTTTTTCTTTACTCTCTTAAGTACTATATTACACTGGCGATTGTTCTTTCATTCTCACAACAAGAAAGCTCCTTCGCCCCTTCGACTTCGCTCAGGGCTTCGCGGGGTAGAAAAGGATTTCTTTCTTGGATATTGGGATTTGCCAATGGTGGGAGTAGTTTACCCCGAGGAGTGGAGCGACGAGGGGTGGGTCTGACACCCAATCTTGAACACATAACTCTTAAAAGATACCCAAAGGTTTCTGTCCATATACCTTTATATAACGAGAAAAATGTCGTAGAAAGGGCAATCAAAGCAGCTACAAACTTTGATTACCCCGGAGATTATGAAGTAATTCTTTGTGATGATAGTACGGATGAGACTACTCAAATAATCAAAGATTATTTGAGAATGTCAAATGTCAAATGTCAAATGTCAAATGGGGAAGGATATACGCTTACACAGGCAGAGGTTAGACCTGGAGTTACTCTTAAACACCTTCACAGAACATCAAGACAAGGTTTCAAAGGTGGTGCACTTCGACTGGCGCTTAAGTGTACAGACCCCAAGGCAGAATTTGTATCCGTCTTTGACGCTGACTTTGTACCATATCCTGATACCTTGGAACTCTTCTTAAAGTATTTCCAAGCCACGGCTGGCTCCTTGGACTTTAGTAAGTCTCCCTCAAATCCGAACCAAAATTCTCAATTACCAATAACCAATGATCAATCAAATTCCAATTTGAAAATTGATCAATTAAATAATTCATTGAATATTGATAATTCGAAAATTGAAAATTCCAGCCGCATAGCGGCTGTACAAGGCTACCAGTGGCATGTACTTAATAAGTCCGAAAACTGGATTACAAGGGGAGTAAGGAGTGAATATGCAGGTTCCTACGTTATTGAGCGCTCAGGAACAGAAATCTATTCAGGACTAAAACAAATATCAGGAGCAGTTTACATGATTAGACGTGATGTACTTGATGAAGTAGGCTGGGAAACCTCAATTACTGAAGACTTTCAATTGACCTTAAAACTCTACGAGAAAGGATACAAAGTAGTCTACACTCCCTACATTCAAGCTCCGGCTGAGTGTGTATCAACACTTAAAAGATTAATTAGACAAAGAATGAGATGGGCAGAAGGACATTCAAACAACATCCGCAAGATGTTTGTGAGGCTGCTTATTGGTAAATGGGAAACGGCTAGGGTTACGATGCCCGTATCGTCAAAGGGCTACGGTTACGAAAAAGAAAATGAAAAGGACGTTACCGATACACTTCACCGAAACGGGCTTCCTGACCGTAACCGACTAACGAAAGACGGAAAGAGATTCCTACCTTCCCCCCTTACACTATCCGAAAAGTTAGAATTCCTCTACCTTTCCCCATACTATCTCCAAGCTTTCTTCTTCCTAATAGGTACCTTCTCTTGGTTAATATCAGAAACAATATTTGCTTCCCGTCTACCTTTCTGGACCTCACTTTGGGGATGGAGTCTTGTTTTAACAAACTTAATATCACTTCCACTCATGAATGCAGTAGGACTATTTTTGGAAGAATCAGAGGAAAGAGACTATCAAGGATTAGCTTCCTTTATCGCTCTTTCTTACATTCTCGTTCCATTCCAAGCCTATGCTTCCCTTAAAGGCTTTCTCTCCAAAGAAGAAGGGCCTTGGTTCAGGACTCCCAAAACAGGAAGGATTACCGACATATTCACAAGAGGAAGATTCTACCGCTTCATTAGTGGCATATTGCCCGGTAGGGCAAATGCCCATCCGAATGTAGCTACAAATGTTAATACTGCGAATGTATCCGAATTTAAAAAGCCGTATTCGGATAAATTAGGATTATTATCATTAGGATCTAATTCGTATTTATCTTTAACAACTGCCAATTCCCGTTTTGACTCCTTCAAAATCCGCCCTAAGAAAATTCGTCATATCGGAAATTTAGCGCTAAGTTTTCTTGTTACTATTTCAATTCTTCTTGTCAGCTTGTCGCCGTTTATTCCTGTATCTCAAACTACTTATGCCTCAGAGCCAAGCCTTAAGACGGCTCAGGAAGTACTAAAAGCTTTAGATTCCGATGAAATTACGAAGGCAAAAAATCCTTCCCATAAAGAAACAATTATAAGAAATGCCACTTCCCGCGAGATTGATACCCCAAGAGTAATTGTTAAAGCCGCCAAAAGCGGTAAGCAAATAGAGTTTATATTTCATAAAGAGCCAAGGATAAGAATCAAGCTGGGTGGTCGTGAAGTTGAATTTGAAACTTTGTCTATAGGCACCAAGAAGGTTTATCCGTCAAAATCAAATATTTATTCGAATAAAGAGGTTGTCTATGAGGAAGTAATCGAAGGTGTCGACTTAAAATATTCTATTGCCGGTGGTGTACTGGTTGAAGAATTTATATTAAAGCAACAATCAGCGGCTTCATTTTTAGGTGACATTAAACAGTCTTTAAAGACTGTAGATGTTAAAGTTGTATCCCCAAACTCTAATACTTTTGGATTTTATACAGAGGAAGGCGAGGAGCTTTTTAAACTTTCTCAACCTTTCGCAAAGGATGCAAATGGGGAAGTAAATCACGGTGTTAATTTTAGTTTGGAAAAAGAAAGTTTTGGGTACAAACTTATTAAACGTTTTGATCAAAATTTTACCCAGTGGCTCATCGACGAAGAACGGGTTTATCCGGTTTCTATAGATCCGTCAGTTATAGTATCGGGGGGGATAGAAGAGGCAGAAGTACAGTATGGAGGTTTACAGAGAAAAGTAGCATACGTTAATGGCAACTGGTATGCATTTTATAACTGCGATGCGACAACATGTACCGCTTCAACCGGAGGAAGGATTTTTTACAAAAAATCCTCTGACGGGGTCTCTTGGGGTTCGGCTGTGGCAGTTGATGATTCAGACACGGATAATTTTAATCCCTCTATTGCAGTTTCAAATAATATAATTCATGTTTGGTGGATTGATGACGGAGCAGACAGAGCAGAGGGTCGCCGGATTGATACGGGAAGTTCTGATGCGCAAGGAACTCTATGCCAGACCAGCATAGAGGCCGGGGCAATTGGAAATACATTTATGATTTCGGTCGCCCAGTTTTCAGATACGGGTGTTCTTATTGCCTATTCGGACACAACCGGCGGAGATGCCGAGATAAACGCTTTTGAGATAGCTAGCCTTGACGGAACTTGTACTGGAAATTTAACTTCGGTAGTTACCGGAAATGTAACTTTTGGGACACAAGGAGCGGGGTTAACCTCAGGAGATAGACCGGTCTTGGTTGGACTTGATTCAACGAGTGCGGCTGTTATGTTTCAGGACGGAACAGACCTTTCTTTTGCCAAATACGATGCAACAAGGGATGAGTGGAGAAGAAACAATCAAACAATAGCTTCTGTTACCGATACAATCTACTCGGTGACTACAGACGGTACAAACATTTGGGTATTGAGTGTTGATACTTCTACAAACCAGAATACAAGACTTTATTCTTGTTGTACCGACGACTTGGCAGAATTTTTGATAGATTCGGACACAGGTGAATCTGGAGATGAGCAGGAAACAGAAATGGATATTTGGTGTCCTGCTTCCGACCCTGCAAATTGCAAGGTAGTTTATGTTGATAATTTACATACTATGGGTCCAGACTTAATGTTCGTGGATTGCGATGATGAGAATTGCTCAACTTTCGGTTCAGGTACTCCGAGGGTCATAGATTCTGATACAGGAAGTTCAACCAATGCTCCTTCACCCGCCCTATTTTGTGTTACCTCAGGCAATTGCAAAATTGCCCACGGAGATTTGTTGGGCGGTACAAGCCCAGATATGTCTTTGATTGACTGTAACGACGAGACATGTTCAGCTCCTTCCCAAGGAGATATTAATGGGGACTTGGGCGGAAGTACCTCAAAACCAAACACCTCCCTTTATTGTCTGAGTGACACTGACTGCAAAGTTGTATTTTTTGAAGATGATACAGATGATTTGTGGTTTGCCGACTGTTCGAACGCCAACTGTTCTACGCGTGACGCACTAACCGCAATTTCGTTAAATATTAATACCACAAACTCAAATGCCAAAAACTCAATTTGGTGTCCGGCTGCGGATGACTGCAAAATACTTTATCATGACGCAGTTGAAGGAGACCTTACATTAATTGATTGCAGCTCTACTACTTGCGGTTCCAGAACAGAACTCGATATAGATACAGATGTTGGCGGTACATCTGTCAATGTTCCCAATGCAATTGATTGTACTTCTGGAGCTAATGACTGCAAATTAATTTATGCGGACGGAAGCCAGCTCGAATTTAATTTTGTTGATTGCGGAGATGCGACTTGCTCGACAAGTACGACAACGAAGATTGATGATACTGCAGGAGGACTTACGACATTTGGTGTAGATTTGGACTGTCAAAACGGCGCCAGTGATTGTAAGGGAGTGTATGTCGGGGATACGTCATCTCCTGAGGACCAGTACTTTTTTGATTGCGATAATGCAACCTGTTCTTCAGGAAGCGTAATGGATCTAGATAATCCGCCTACAAGGTCAGCTTTATCTTGTCCTGCATCAGCCAACTGTAAACTCGTTTATTATGACGCTTTAGAGTCCAGCCAGCCTCCTGTTTATTTTGCCGATTGTGACAGGGAAGACTGTTTGCCGACTTGGACTGACCAGCCTGATCCTTGGACGAGCCAAACAAATATAACTTCAGTTTCCTTAAGTTACGATTCTGCAAATTCCGATTTATACGCTCATGTAATAAAAGACTCAACCGAGCAGGCATATTTCAAATCAACTGACGCCACGACGATTTCCTGGGGGACTGAGAGTTCATATGGCTTTACGGCGGGAGATTTAGGGCATATTAGTGCATCGGAAAAAGGAGCCGGTCCGGATCAAATAGGGGTAGTTTTGCGCCAAGGAACAAATTTTGAGTTTGCGGTCGTGCCGGAGAAAACACTAATTCTTTTAATGGTATTACCGATTTTTCCAAAGATATTATCGTTTCTGAAAAGAAAGAAGACAAGAGTATTGTCTTTAAAATTTAAATGAATAGAAAATTTTTTATATTGGGCATTGTCCTTTTGATATTTCTGCTAATTGCATCTTTTTTCAAGATTACCAAGAAGGGACTGTTCGAAAGCAACTTCGTAAGTCTAAAAGATAATAGTGAGGATGAAAATGAAATAAAACAAGAAGAATTTTCCGAAAATGATATAACAGAAATTCCAACAAATAAAAAAGATGAGGGAAATAGTGAATTAAAAGAAAATCCGGATACTATGAAACAGACTCCAACTCCAGCATTAAAAGTTACAGTTTATGCTACTCCAACTGTTATCCCTAAATTCAATAACGGTACAAATAATCCAACTTATTATCTTTTTACACCCTCAGACTTGTCAGGACTCGTCTCCTACGAGGGTAAAATTTTGAATATCAAAAAAGATAGAATTGCTTTTGCTTTTAATGCTGATTGGGAAGGGGAAAATGAAGAGGAAACTTTATTTATTGGCAATTTTAATGGCCAAAATCAGAAAGACGCACTAATTATTACTGGTAGCGGGAATTCCATCACCAGTGATTTTTATAACATGGAGGGCGGACATGTAGCGAATGATTCAAACGCGATTTTGCCTGAAGATTATATAGGAAAAAATTATTTTTTTGAAATGCAGTGGGATTTTACATCTTCGCCTATGGTTATAAGGTTGTTTTTGGATGGGCAACTGAACAATACTATCTACCCCGAATATAAACCTGAAAGTGTCAATCCAAAAATATTAGTTAATAAATTAATAACAGATTTGGAAATCGGGGAAAAATGAAGAATTTTAACTCATCCACAACAAATTTCCTTTTTCAGAAAAAAATATTTACTTATATTTTATTGATTTTAGTTTTTGTGCTTATGTTCATGCCCTTTATGACGACCTTCAATGATGTTCTCACACGCGCTGTAATGCGCCTGGATGCTTATAAAATCATTCAGGATTATGTTGTACCGTGGGAGGTAAGGATGGTAGGAGTTATTCTTTATCCGTTTGGTTTCCAGCCGTCGATAGTTGGGGAGTACTTGGCATTAGGTGGGGGTCCTTCGACAGGCTCAGGACGATCTCAATTTTTGATTGAGATCGCCTGGAATTGTGTCGGTTGGCAGTCTCTTCTGTTTTTCTTATTAACATCTTGGATAGGTCTACAGGGTGATCGCTACACGAATCTTTCTAAAATTAAAGCTTGGATTATCGGTTTTTTAGGAACATTTTTAGTAAATCTTGGAAGAATTGCGTTTGTTACTATTATTGCTTACTATTTCGGCCAGTCTTTGGCTACTATTTTCCACGACTACGGCTCAACTTTAGCGGTTTTAGGGTGGTTATTTGTCTTTTGGTGGTTTAGTTACTCGTTTGTATTAGAAGCAAAGGTGGAAACTAGGTAATCTAATGCATAAAAGCTTGCTCCGACAAAGTCGGAGTTTTGGTCCCCAAAGTATGCTTACCTCCTCCCGAGGTCTACGTCCTCGCGTCGTAGGAGCGCAACTTCGGGGCAAGGGTTTTCGTACAGTTTTGTCCTTGAAGACAGGAAGCGAAATTTCGAAAAATCGATAGTTGACAGATAATATACAATTATGTATATCAATTGTAAATGATATAGGTAGAATATGAGAATATTTGTAAAAACAGTTTTAGCAATTATTATATTTGTACTAATAGCGCCACAAGGTTTACTTGCTTCAACAGTAGATATTCCCAAGTTAATTTCCACTTCCCCGAACTCTAGGGTTCCAAGCTTAGATATTGTTGGTGTTAATGTTTTTGTTTCTTATCAAGATCTTTCAGAAATTCCGGAAATTTACTTTGCAAAATTTTCCGACGAAGGTCTTAACTTTTCAGATCCTTTAAAAATTTCAGGAGAGGTAGAAGCAAAGGATGTTTCTTACCTTTCGGCAACAGGAAATAATGTATATGTGATTTGGCCAGGTTCTGCAACACCAGGAGAGGATACAGATGGTGTTTACTTTACAAAATCTACAGATTCTGGAAATATATTTTCTGAACCTGTAAACATTTCCGGATATGCCCCCGGTGCCCTAAATGTAAACTTAGAATCTTCAGGAAACTTCGTTTACATAGCATGGGCACAAGAAGATTCGAAAATAATGTTTTCTCTGTCTAATAATGAAGGTGTAAGTTTTTCTCCTCCTGTTCAGCTGTCTACATCATTATCTGTTGATCCTACCGTGCAATCGGATGAACCGTTTATTGCAGCCAGCGGTAAAGATGTTTATGTGGCTTGGGTTGAAGAAAGAGTAATGGATGAGGAGCCCGATAGACGGCTATTTGTAGCACATTCAACAGATTTTGGAGAGACATTCTCCCAAGCCACAATTGTGTCCAACAACAGCGAACCAGATAAACCTAGTATGGTAATCAACAAGAGAGGAGACGAAATATTTATTGTTTGGAGAGAGGATAAACTAGATTTACAACAAACTCGAAGCATAGATTTTGCAAAATCAGAGGATTCAGGATTAAATTTCTCTACACCAGTATCAGTTGCGACAGGTGGTTTTGATATCGATGATCCATTTTTAGCAATAAATAATAGAGGGGATCTGAACTTTGTGTGGAGAGAGCTAGAGGATATATTTTTTTCCCGCTCCCTCGACGAAGGGAACACACTTTCTACTTCTGAGAATATATCTAATGACGTTTCTTTTTCCTCTACCCCTACTCTAAGAGTGAACAATATGGGAAGAGGATTTGTGGCTTGGAGTGATACCGATTTGACAACAGACACTAACAGCATATTATTTACAACAGTAACTCCTTAGATTGGCCACATCTGGTAAATTTATACATCTGAAGGTTAATTAGAAAATAACGCCACTTTTTTAGTTTCGGTACTATCCGCACGATTTAGGATTGGAAGTAAGGGGTTATTAGTTATATATTTAATTAATGTCCAGGAAAAGTTTTTTAGTTGCTTCTGTAATCTTATTGGTTTGTCTAATCCAAATTATTACTGGTTTTTTTCCAGTCAAAGGAGCGATTTCTGCTTGCGACGGAGAAGTAGATCCTACAACAGTATTGACTAATGCTTCGCCAAATCTAACTTTTACTTTAAATAATAGCGACTCTAATGCGATAGTCTGGGTAAAATTTACTGCGCCCTCGTCTAATTTTACTATAACTGATGGTTCTACTGATGGTATGACCGCAACCATTGATTCGGGAACTGTTATCCGTTTTACTTCAGGAAATTTTCCGGGCAACTCAACAAAGGATTTCACTTTAAGCGTCACAACCGGAAGTTCCGCCGTTGCATCGGCGGCCTGGACAGTTCAGGTTTCAGACTCTGCTAATGGCAGTAATCCGACTTCTTGTACTGGAAGCTTTTCTGTGGCAATATCTTCCACACCCGCAGATGTCAACCCTCCTACAATTTCCAATCTGTCAGTTTCTGATGTCTCGCAAACTTCAGTGAAAGTAACATGGACTACTGATGAGTTGTCAACATCAGTAGTCAACTACGGAACGACAACAAGTTATGGATCTACGGCAAGCAGCTCAAGTCTGGTTACTTCCCATAACGTTGAGCTTACTGGGCTTTCTGCAAATACAACATACCATTACAGTGTTCAGAGTGCAGATGCTGATGGAAATACTACAGAAACGAATGACAATACTTTTGTGTCCTCAAAAGCAGCGACTACTGTAACAACGACAACTACAACTACATCCACTGTAACTAAAACCGTGGCAGATACCACAGGACCTGCTATATCTCTGACAACCGATTTTTCTAGTGTCTATACAGAGGCTCCAACGATTGAGGGGCGGGCATCGGATGATGTCGGTGTAACTTCCGTTGACTATTCGACGGACGATGGAGCCAACTGGCTTCCTGTGGATGAACTCTCGAGCGTCGGAGCCAAAACAGCCTTATTTGAATTCACACCGCTTGGATTGACCGACGGTAATTACAAAATAAGAGCAAGAGTCACCGACCCAAGCGGTAATCAAAAAACCTCTAAGGAGTATATCTTGATTATCGACAGGCTTCCTCCGGCGGTCGGAGCAACTCTATTTTTTCTAGGCCCGCAAGAGCTTGTCTGGGAAAACGATTCAACAATTCTAATTCTTCCAAAAACAGATGCGAAAATAATTCTTTCGGCAGTAGGGGGCCCAATTCAGATTGATATAGTTGCGAGCCGTGAAGGTACAGATGATGTCCAATCTTATTCTTTAGTTAAAAATCCCGACAACGGCCTTTGGTGGGGGACAGTGTCATTTTCCGAAGTCGGCGATTACATACTAACTGCAAAAAGCGTGGATGGAGCTGAAAATAAAACGGAGCGGCAGTTAAATAAAGTCAAAGTCATACCTTCCGGAGTTGTATCCTATGGGGGAGAGAGGGTTGAAGGAGCCGAGGTAAGTCTTTATTTCCAAGACAGTTTAACTTCGAAATTTTACCTTTGGGATGGGAAAGCTTACGGTCAGGAAAATCCTCAGAAAACTAACAGGAGTGGTGAGTACTTCTATTTTATCCCACCAGGAACCTATTATTTAGAGGTTAAATCCTCTGGGCACCCTTTGTTGGCAACGGAGATTTTCAAAGTTGATAAAACCGCATTTTTAAATCAATCCTTTGAGTTGGGACAAAAAAAAGAAATACATTTAGGTTCTTTCAAGGTCACTTTGCCTCTTTTCTTGAATTTTTTGGCAACACCTTCCGAGGTTAAATTGCCTTTGTTAGTAATATCGGATGAGGCTAAAAAATCAGATATTAAAGGGCAAGAGTTGCCATATGTTGTGTTGGCTAGTGCAAGCGGAAGCGTTGACAGTTATTCTCTCCATGGGAAGCCAACGGTACTTACCTTTCTTTCAACCTGGTATCCGCAAACATCCGAACAGCTTGGGTTTTTGGAAATATTGGGTAAATATGGGGCAGTTCGGGCTACACCTGTCATGCTTAATGATTCGCGCTCTGAAACAATTATCTTTAAAAAAAGAGGCGGGTATGAAATTGAAATTTTAGCAGATTCTGACGGAGTTTTGGTCGCACCTTTAAAAATAAACACTCTTCCTACCCATGTGTTTTTGGATAGAAAGGGGGTTATTAAAGACGTTAAGATTGGTATACTAAATGATAAGGAGATGTTGGATATTCTATTAAATTAGGAGATCGGGATATTAGGATACCAGGGATAGGAATCAGGTTATCAGGAAATCAAGAATAATTCTTTACCTGATACCCCTTCTCCCTATTGCTGATAAACTGTTATCCTGATGCCCTTTTAAGGTATGTGGACACAATTTTTTCTAGAAAACGCGCATTTTGCGATAAATATTTTCGCAGGAATGGTATTCTTCGCAGTCTTTTGGTTATATTACGACGCCGAGGGAAGAAGTGGATTGAAGGGGTTTCTAAAACTATTTGGATTTTTGTTTCTCGCAATATCATTTCTTACACACGGAACATTTATTGAGTCGTCAATTTTACCTTCCGAATATTTTCGAAACGAACTTTTTTCCTGGATTTTTTATTCTACAAAATTATTAGGGTATATACTAATTGCGCTCGGAATTTCACAAGAACCCCTTCAGAAACATCCGAGGGCAAATCTGCCCTTATTATTTGGAAAAATTAGCCTGAATTATTTACTCGCTCTTTTTCCTCTCTCTGCTTTTGCTATAAGTATTTCATACCTACGAAGAAGTACTAAAGGGCTTGAGCGGCATTTGAAGTCTCCTGCAATAAGTTTTTTTATATTATCTTTATCCGAGGTATTATATCTACGAGTATTATTTGAGGGTACATCTGATGTAAATATTTTTAAATTGACGTCTTCATTCGGACCTTTGTGGTTGGCTGAACATGTCTTACTTTTATTTGCGGTTTTAATTTTGGGGAAATGGGTGTGGGGATATTTACTCCGAAGGCTTATTACCCAGTTCTTTATGATTTTTACACTTGCGTCTTTGATAATATTTCTTTTTACAACGGTTTCTTTTTCCGCACTTCTTTTGAAAACCATACAGGACGAAACGTTAAGAAAGCTCGAAACCGATGTTAAAGTATTAAATTTTGCACTCGATGCCAAAAAAGAAGAAGCACTGTCCGACGCTTTGGTCTTAACCCAAAATACGCAAGTAGTTACTGCAATTTCTGAAAGTCAAAAAGACGATTTGGCAGATATTTTGGAGGATTATCTTCTTACTAAAGGCGAAAATACTTTAGTTGTTGTGGGAGAGGGCGGTGAAGTTTTAGGCAGGGGAGAAGATAGGGAGAAGATCGGAGATTCATTATCTAACGATATCTTAATTAAAAGGGCATTGATTGGAGAAAAAAGTACATCGGTTACCTCAAAAGACGCAGTTACAGCTGCCGAGATATCGGTAAGGGGGGCTGCGCCTATCAAAAATGAACAAGGGGAAGTTTTAGGGGCGGTCTTGACAGGAACAGTTATCGACAATGCATTTCTTGATGGAATTAAGCGAGCAACGGGACTTGAAGCATCAATTTATTCGGGAAATGTACTGTCGGCCACAACTTTGGTCTCTCCCGACGGAAAGTCAAGACCGATTGGTATCAAAGAAGAAAATACAAAAGTAAAAGATAAAGTATTAAAAGATGGAGTAAATTTCTTAGGACCTGCTCAAATATTGGGAACTCCTTTTTTTACAGCATATTTGCCGCTAAAAGATATCGATGAGGTTCCGGTTGGAATGCTTTTTGCAGGTGAACCTCAGGTTAATGCGCTTACGATAGCAGGAAAATCAATCGAGATGACATTCATCTTCGCCGCTTTTTTAATAGTATTTTCAATTCTCCCTTCCTATTTAATTGCAAAATACATAACAAAGCAAATTAGGTAATGTAGCTTTTTACTTTTTCAAGTAGTTCGACGGGAGAGAAGTCGGATTTTGTAATATGAGCTTTTGCTCCAAGTGTCATTGCTTCTTTTATCACAGGGTCGTGGGAGAGGTTAGTTAAAAGGATTATTGGTCCGTTTTTGACTTCGGGAGGATTTTTTTGCAAAGCTGCCAAAAGTCCCAGGCCGTCGAGCTTCGGAAGCATGATATCGAGTAAAATTACTGAGTAACCGCCAGCTTTTGCTTTTTCTAAACCTACTTCGCCGTCTTTTGCCGTGTCGACTTCGTATCCAGCATCTTCAAAAATTTCTTTGTAAACTCTTTTTGAATTTAAGTCGTCTTCGACAATAAGGATTTTAGACATTGGTAGTTAATTTATTCTAGGCAATCGGTAGTGTAAAAGTAAAGGTGCTTCCTTTCCCGGGTTCTGATTCGACTGCGATTTTACCTCCCGATAGTTCGACTAAATTTTTGGTTATATAAAGCCCGAGACCGGTTCCAGGTGTTTTTGAGATAGCGGTAAGAGAGTTATCGAGTCTTCCGAATTTAGTAAACAGTTTTTCCATGTCATTTTTCTTAATACCAACACCCGTATCTGCGACTTTAGTTTCAATTTTACTATTTATCTTAGCTAATGAAACAGAAACAACACCATTTTCAAGCGTGTATTTTAGAGCATTACTAATTAGATTCGTTACAACCTGTCTAATTCTGTCTTCGTCGGCGAAAACCTTGAAATCATTTTTGCCTAAAAATGACAGTTTAATCTTCTTTTTATGTGCTTCGGGAGAAAAATTGTCTACCACTTCGGAAGCAAGCTTACTCAGGTCGAATTTCTTGGGATCAAGCTGAATTCTGCCTGCTTCAATTCGGGATACATCGAGCATGTCGTTAACCAAAGATATCGCGTGTTCGGTTGCACCGTAGGCGAGTTTGAGGTTTTCTTTTTTCTCAGGCTCGCTCTTTTTAGGCGTGTTTAAGACCATCCAGATATAATTTTTAATTGTAGTCATCGGATTTCTTAAATCATGCGATGCAATTGAGATAAATTCATCCTTGAGCTTATCTAGTTCTTTTAATTTCAGGTTTGCCGTCCGAAGGTCGGAAGTTGCGCGTCTTACTTCTTCTTGGAGTACAATTGTGAATTGCTTAATTTCTTCAAATCTTTGCGCATTTTGCAAAGCAACAGCCAGTTCCGGTCCTAATATTTCTAGTACGTCAATATCTTGTTTAAAATAGATATCACCCGATTCTTTTTCTCCGAGTGCAAGTAGTCCGATAAATTGTTTTTTAGTTTTCAAAGGGAGAACAACAAAGATACCTTTTCCTCGGAGTAAATTTTTCAGCTTTCCTTCCGGCAGCTCTTCAAATACTAAAAGTTGATCTTTGGATTTTAATAAATCGTATTCATAATTAGATATTTTGAGCGCTTCGCGGTCGTGCCTGCTTTCGGCTACATATATTTTTTCCTTTTGAGAAAGAATAAATGCGGCATAAGAAAGGCGCATTTGGGATGTCATTATTTCAAGTATCTTGAAAGTTAAGTCGGAAAGGGTAAGAGTCGAAGCCATTGTTTTCGAGAGGATATTTAGGAGAATTGCGGTATCGTACTTTTCTTTATAGAGAAATTTATCGGTTATTTTTTCAAGTAATCTACGAAGGGGTTGGAAAGAGAAAGCAATAACGAGAGCTAGCATCGTGGATATTATCAAGTTCGACGAAGAAGTTCTTTCTTTAGTAATAAATGAACCGATGGCAAAAAGCCCACTAGCATATAAAAGTCCTAATATTGTAACCAAAAGCGTATAGGCAACTGAGCGCGCAACAACTAAACGAATATCAAGGAAACGGTGTTTAACTATAGCATAAGAGATAGATCCAACAAGGATGAGGGTGTATAGGGGACCAAAAGGAATAAAAAAGCTTGTTTTCAGAAATATTACAAATAAAAATTGAGTAGTTGCTATTAAAGAGAAGGTTATTATTAAACCTAAAAGTAAGTATTTTAGCTGAACTTTTTCAATACCTCTCGAACGTTTAAATTTTCTAATAAGTGTTATAAAGGAAAGTATTAAAAACCCTATGAAATTAATTGCAAAAAGAGCAATTGCCGGTCCGGGTATGGCTTTAATATTATTTCCTTCAAAGATTGCATCGGTAAACATGTAGGGAGATATTGCTAGTAACATTGTGATTAAAACGAGTAAACCAATAATAAAAAGCTTGGGTCTCGAGATTCCAATCTCTGGGTGCGGGAAACTACGAACAAGTAGGTAAATGGTTGGCCCCATTGGGGCTCCAGGTAGCATATCTAGCCTTATCCAAAACAAAGTTGCGGCTTCAGTAGCTTGGTGAAGTGAAAGATAGTTAAGTATCGACCAGATAGCAATTTGAAAGGCAAGAAAAGCAAGTAGTTTATTGGTTGCGCTTTTGGGATTTTTATAGTAAGTAAAGAGGCCTAATAAAACGTTAACAAAAGAAGTAAAAATGCTTATCGTCAACCCCATAATTTACTCTCGAGGTCTTAGAGAGAGCATACTCATATTATTATGAAAGAAATTAGAGGTCAACATCTCGCGACTCTCGATATTTATTTTCTGCTACCCGAAGCATATTTAATGCACTTTCTCTCCACTGCGATGGGATGAGGGTTGAAGAAAAAGGACGTTCAGCTACTTCAGTCAATATCCCGGCTCGCAGTTCGTTTCCATGGAGATTAGAATTGATGTAACCTTCTTTGTTAAAAAGAGGAATGAGATATTTACAATATCTGGGTTTAGTAAATAGTCTAGTAAGATTTGATAAGTCGAATTGATCAAGGTTATTTCCGCTTAATACTCTTTCGAGCATCATCAATTCTTGACCTTTCACTAAACCGCTTTCATCCGAAGACAAAATCGCAGAACTGGGTGAGATAAAATCAGCCGACGCAAGCTTATCTTGTTCGAACAATCCATTCAAAAACTCGTTCAGGCTATTACCATCAAGCCAGTAACCAGGAAATTCGAGAAGATGAGATTGAATATAGGGATTATCTCTGTCAAGTTTTATCTGCCATTCCTTATCTAAACCAAGAACGTCTTCAGTTTTAGTAAAGTCAAGCTTGTTAAATTTTCCATCGGTATCTGTGATTGTCAGCACTTCGTCTTGGAATGTTTCACCCAGTTGGCACGAGAAGAAAGTGTTATCATTTTCATAAGTCGTCGCTATTTGCATCATTGTCCATGCGATAGTCAGCATGTCATGTTCGTGTACACTTTTTTCTCTCGGTGAGTAAGGATATGTTCCTGTCCTTGATATGGCAGCTAGTCGGATTTCTGGAGCCTTAGTTTGAGAGCCGGCTTTCTTTTGTACATACTTGGATAGAATTTCGCTAAGGGGAATTCTTTCTTGAGTTTTTAAATTAACGACGTTCCAAAAAACAATGTCGTCGAAAAGAGGTGGAGGTACGGGTAATTCAGGATTAAGGGCAACTTTTCTGTTGGTGGCAATTTTCTCGCGTCCGTCAAAGGATCTAAATATTGCTATTTGGTGTGTAGTTAAATACTGACTATTATATGGAAGAAAACCTTCAAAGGGATCTTCTTTTATTTTTCCAATTGTCGTGCCACCACCCCACATCCGAGCATATGAATTTCTGGCCAAATTGATAGTTTTCCACTCCATTTTGCTCATCGATATCGCCGGGATATCTAATACTTCAGCGTGACCGAGTAAACCGACTTTAAGTTCAAACTTTCTCCGACCACCTTCCATTTCCGTCATCACGATCCCCAAATCTCTATCAATAATTTTCGGAACTTGCTCGGTTACTATTTGTGTAGATAGTATTTCTTTCTGCATTTAGAAGCTATTAAATATTAACTGATTTTAAGTACGGGAAGCAAATAGGGAAAATGCTTGGTATACTAACACGATGATTGACAGAGAACAACAACGTAGGTTGATAGGAAAGTATGATAGTTTATTTATGTTTTCAGAAAAAGTGCCGCAGGCGTCACAGGAAATATACCAAGCCTGGAGACTTAGAATATTAACTTCTGACGAGCTTGTATCCTTAAGCCAGAGTGAGATGCTGGTTTACTTTGCAAGTTGGGGGTTACTTGCTTCCACGGCTCACAATACAGTTCCACAAAAATTTAGAATAAATGACTCAACACTAGATTTATTTCTTGATCGCAGTTTTGTTCTTCCTGTATCAGACAAAGATGGAAAGCAGGCAACGATAAGTTTAGGTTGTGTTGTAGAAAACATTTGTCAGGCAGTTCAAGCGTATGGATTATCTACTAAACTTGAGTTTAAGTCCATTAGTTTAGAAGACACAAAACCCATAATTGAGGGAGCCGGAGATGCTTTGGCTCACACTTTGACTATAAAAGTAGATGGTCAGTCTCAAGAGGTTGATACTCAAAGATTAAAATCGATACTTTCGAGAAGGGTAGAGAGAGGGCTGTATGATGAAAAAGTTAAAATACCCCAAGAATTACGAGAGGAAATAATTGATTCAGTGACTGATTTTAATGAGTTAGAAATTCACCTGATTACTAATAGGCGCCTCATTCAAGCATTTGGGATATTCCAAAAACAAGCAGACACTTTTGTAATTGGAATGCAAAATTTTCGACAAGAGCTATCTAAGTATTTATTGCCAAACACCGATTACATAGAACCTCGAGGAATGAGAGGACATGAATTTAATCTCGATGATGGAATGTCCAATGAAATTCATTTGGGGTTGAAAGGTGAAAGGAATTTGAAGCTTCTTAATATGATAGGATTTGCAAAAAACAGTCAAGAGGGAATAAATAGCTCGTCTGCACTTGCTGTGATCTGTAGCAAAAAAGACACTGTTATTTCTAGAATTCAAGCGGGGATGGCCTATGAAAGGATAGCTTTAATGTTGCAAAAAAGAGGATTTAGCACGGCGGTACATGCAGCCATTACAGAACGGAGTATTCCAGCTATAATTGGAGTTTCGGAGATTTTTAAAGCATCTATCCTCAAAACCAGAAGCAATCCTGCTGTAGTATTTAGAATCGGAGTACCAGTTGATAAGGTAAGAGAATTTCCATCGTCAAAACCTCCGATCGAGAGTTTGTTGATTTAAGTTTGGTCAAATACAACTCTATATGTAAATTCTTCAATGTTGTCTTCAATTCTTGCAGGAAGTGTGTGTCCCAAAAGTTTCCAGGCAACAACGAGTGCAGCAAGTCGTCCCGAAGCCATGGCGGTACCACCTAATTGGGCAAGACCCCCTGTTGTTTGTTCCCCCTTTTCTTTAACAACAATTTCTCCACAAACTCCTTTTCTGAAACTTGGCCCTGTTAGTTTCTCAACAAAATGCCAAAACGCTTCGCGTCCTCCTCCTGAAACCTTTTCCACTGCTTCAATTAGATCTTCGTCTGGTATTTCTAGGGCTAAAGTTCTTTCTGAATATTTACTAAAATCTGCAATTTCTGCAGCCGGCATTAAACCAAAATCACTCATCATGGCCAACACAATTTTCTTATCCCTGGCTGCCTTTCTTAGCTTTACTTTTTCTTCCATTTTGTCGAGCTCTTCAAATACAATATCTACCCCTTCTAAAAATTCATCCCTATTTGTATCGTCTATCGCTTCGTCGAAGACATCTATTTCAAGATAAGGGTCTACAAGATGCCAATACCTTGCCAGCGAAGCTGCCTTATTAGGTCTTTTGAAGTCAAACGGATTCAAAATATCTTCGGGGTTTTCTCTTTGCAATCTTGTACCAGTTAGATCAAATATTGAACTTCTGGGTAACCTCTGCAGATTAGTTATTGCAATATGGTCAAAATCAATTAATTTTATCCTTTTCGGCCGAATATCTCTTAATATACCCTCCATTACGTTGCTGCCAACACTCATACCGGCAACAGCAATAGTAGCCTCGTCAAAAACTTGGCGGATTTCTAACCAAGACATAGATATTTCTGGGTTATTAAGAAGGTGGGAGTTGCTTGTAACCAAAGCTAGTCTGTGAATGTGTTCGGGTGCAATCTTGAAGATGAATTCGGTTTGTGCATCATAAAGGTAGTTGCCATAGTTAGACTCGAACTTTCCCTCTTGATAATCGCGTAGTCTTAAGGCTTGATAAAGTTGATATTCTTCAGAAAAAAGATGCAAAAGAGTTGGTTTTTGGGAAGAAGGGATTTCTTGTGCTGACGATCCTAATTGTGTTCTCAAATTTGATATACTTGCTTCAAATTGGTTTCTTAGACTACTTCCCACAGGTAAGTTTGGAGGATTTGTAACTCGACTTAAGGGTTCGAATACATCGTTCATAGTAACCAATTCGACAGTCGGTTTTTGTCTATTAGGAGGTATTAACTTGGGTTCGGAAGCTCCGATGAGTTCGGGCTGGATTATCATCGACCCGTCTTTTAAATAAGTAACTAAGCCTTTTCTATGTGCTTCTTTTGCATCGAATAGAATAGGTCTACCGTAGTAGAGTTTTCTATCCACTTCAGAAGGTGCAATTTCTTTAACTCTTTCAGTGGTCATTGCTTTAACTTAAAGTAGAGTATTCTATCTT